>CEUS01087647.1_pt1 | contig 10465 bp, 9 predicted proteins | sample 427031 | NCBI WGS metagenome assembly CEUS01 (sample SAMEA2622837, study PRJEB7988) | marine metagenome | biome: marine biome (ENVO:00000447); feature: marine epipelagic mixed layer (ENVO:xxxxxxxxx); material: "saline water (ENVO:00002010), including plankton (ENVO:xxxxxxxx)" | depth 140 m | reverse complement strand
AGGTGTGAGAACGAAGACCTGTCGCCGATTACCGTTTTCGGTAGCCCTGGATTCTTGCCTCGGCCACTAACGATGCAGCCATTCGCGCAAATCAAGAACCTTCTGACATCATCTCCCTCTGGTTATTCTGACTGGACCAGCGAACTGTCCGCTCCACCTCCTCAGCGCTAGTCTGACTCTTTCATTTGTAACATTATTTTCAGTCGGAACGTCTGCTGTAGCACACGAATTTGACCGCGTGCGAGCCATGAAGTCTCGTATCAAGTTCATAACTTTGAGCAGACACAGTTGAAAAAGGAGGAGGACATTCGTGAGTAGATTATTGATATTGATGAACGCCGCTATCATTCTCTGTTTCGTTACTGCGCCGCATGCGACCCAAGGTCAGGAATCAGGACAACCAGTACGCCAACCGGCCGGAAACGGGACGGTGTCGATCGATGTTTTTGCGCAGGACCTGACGGTCGACTTATTGACAACCGAACGTGATGGCAATGACTTAAAGCTGTATCACCAGCGATCGCTTGACGGCGGCGAGACTTGGGGACCGGCCAGAACGATCGATACGGCCGCCAAACCAATCAGCATCGCTCGCCGAGGGAACGAACCGCAAGTCGTCGCATACAAGGAACACGTCGCGGTGCACTGGTCAACCAAAGGCACGGCGCGCTATGGTGCCGGACCGATGGTTACCGCTATCTCCGACGATGCAGGACGCACGTGGCGACTGGGGCCTAACCCGAGACACGACGACTTTACTGGAGCGCAGAACTTCGCCGACATGACCGCCGACGAAGACGGCACATTCTACGTAGCCTGGATCGGGAGCCACGACGGCCCTGCCGGCCGAGCTCTTGAACTTGCCCGATCGCGCGATTTTGGAAAAAGCTGGGAACAACATCAACTGGTCGATACATCAAGCTGCGCTTGTTGTTGGAACAAGATGATCGCAACTCGAACCGGCGGCGTCCGAGTGCTCTATCGCGACTACGGTATCCGTGATATGGCACTCGCATCGACCGACGATGGGGGGACGACTTGGTCGCTCGACGGAATCGTTGGCCAGTTCGACTGGGATTTCGATGGGTGCCCACACGTCGGTGGTGGAATTGCAGTCGGAACAGACGACAAAGGCACCGAACAACTTCATGCGCTGGTCTGGACCGGTCACAACGAGCGACACGGACTCTACTGGGTGAACTCGACGGACGACGGCACTACTTGGTCAGCACCTCATCGCATTGGCGGCGAACTGGCACGCCATGCCGACCTCGGTGCAATGGGACAAACGGTGGTGGCTGCCTGGGATGAATCTGGCGGCATTTGGGTCTCTGTTTCTCGCGACCTCGGCGATCGATGGAATGAACCTCGTCGGGTCTCTAGCGAGAGTTGGTCAGCCTCTCACCCCATAGTCTTACAGACGGGCGAGAAATTTCGAATCTTTTGGACCGAACGCGACCAAACCGGTTTGCAAGTCTGGCAATCGCAACCCCTCAACTACGAATGAGCCGAAGCGCTCCCGTAGTCTTCGACTGCGAAGAAAACCGCGTGCCGAGTCTGTTATCGTGTCTGATCTGCGCGCTGCTGGTATGTTTGGTGTTTCCGACTGGTAGCCAGTTAGTTGCTGCTGTGGTCGATGTAACGGCACCGGTTTGTCTGCATCATGCGACAGACAGAGAGTGCGCGATGAAAGAATGCCCGATGCGGAAGCATCACACGCCCGAGACAAGTGGACCGATATTAGTTTGTCCCTCCGCTCAAGAGCTCATGGTGCCCTCGATTGGCGACATACATGAAGGGGGCCTTAGGAAGGAATACGAAATCGATCTCATTGAATTGAGTGTTCTGTTGTCAAAAACTGTTTCGGCAGCCAGTCACGTGATCCAGCCTTCAAGCCCACCTCCTTGACAGACCAGAACCACTTCTCATTATTCTCTTAACCCTGGAACCCAGCGCAGTGGGTCACTGTATGGCTGTGCGAATGGTTTGAGGCAACCTAGTTCATTTTTGTATCGCCACTGTGATGTTGGAACGAAGTAATCGTTAGGCGAGACTGGAGTTCGTATTGTTACGTAGTTCGATAGTGTATGCAATCTTCCTGTATTGCGTTGTTTTCCTTGTGAGTGCCTCCGCACAAAATCAGACTATGCGTAGTGTCGTGGAAGGACAGGTACTGGATGCGCAGGGTTTGGCGCTTCCGGGAGCCGTCGTGACGATGCGAATGGATGGTAATACGCTCACAGTGTCGGTTGTTTCAGATCAAGAAGGTCGGTTCGCCCAGTATGGATTACAGCCTGGTATTTACAATATCAGCGCAGCATTGTCTGGATTCTCAGAATTTGCGAGTGACGCCTTCGAAGTGCGCCTTGGGGAGCGGGTCAGCCTAACCATCGAGTTGCAATTGGCTCAGGTCACTGAACAAGTCACAGTGACACCGGACCGATCCGCTCGTCGAACCGACTATTCAAACCCATCGAACGTGGTTTCATCCGACCAGATCGAAAGTTTGATTACCCCAACCGTTGAGGATGTCGTGAACTATCAGCCCAGTATGGTTGTTCGACGACGATTTATCGGCGATTCCAATGGAACTATTGGTATGCGCGGCGCCAATATGTTCCAGACGGCTCGGTCCATGGTTTATGCAGATGGGGTTCCCTTACACAATCCTCTTCGTACACGCTGGAATGGTGCGCCGCGATGGTCGTTAGTGGCACCCGAAGAAATTGAGTCCGCTGAGATTATCTATGGGCCATTTTCAGCTGAATATAGCGGAAACTCAATGGGAGGAGTTGTGAAGTTGAACACTCGTCTTCCTGACCGCGCAGAGTTACAGGTGACTGGGAATATGTTCTCACAAGGTTACAGCGCTAACGGGATGGCAGACCGTTACAACGGAAACAGATTGTCCACTTCGTATGGAGATCGGATTGGTCAATTACAGTTTCATGTCCTTCACAATCATTTGACCAATGTAGGTCACCCTCAATCTTACGCACGAGATGATCGTCTGCGAGCACGTAATAATGAAGTGGTCACATCCGGGGTATTCGATGGACTTACTGAAACGGGTGCTTCATCGATTACATATGGCGACGATGGACCGCAGCGCGTGAGATCTGATCTTCTTAAGACGAAGATCCGTTACACGCACACGCCGACGTGGTCGCAAACCTGGATTGTTGCGTATGAGGATCGCGAGTGGGAAGGTGGTCGATTTGCGAAAAGTTATGTTCGCGACACGGCCGGTAACACGATCTGGGGTGATGGTCGAAACGACACGAAAGATGCATCGTTTGGCAACAAGGCTTTCAATGTTCGCAATGATCTCTTTGGTATTAATGACCGTCTGCGACGCTCGTTATTTGGATCGTGGGAGATTGATGGTGAGTTTGCCAATAACTGGGCATTGGAGGTGGTTGCGAGCAGTTTCACCATCCTAGAGGATTTCAGCGCGGAATCGAATTTTAATCCAGCAGATCCTCTCGACGACGGAACCGGTGCTATCACAAGATTTGGGAATTCCGGCTGGCGCACTTTCGACGCCAAGTTGAGTGATCCTGATTTTGTCGGTGCTGACGTCAGTTTGGTCACGGGTGTCAGTTATTCCGCGCAACAAATTGTGCTAGATCAATACTCCTCGACTGACTACCGGAGCCGTATCCAGTCGATACAAAGTGGTAGTGCCGGTGGCAAGACCTCGCTTGCAGGTGTTTTCGGGCAACTTGGATTACGTGTGCGTGAAGACCTTGAAATAACTCTCGGTGGTCGCCAGGAGTTCTGGTCGTCTACCGGAGGCTATGTGCTGCGACGAGGCAAATCGACGCAACATCCTGAGCGGACACGTGCCGCGTTTTCGCCGAAGGCATCACTGGGGTGGGAACCGGCTGACCGGGTCCGGCTGCAATACTCCATTGCAAAAGCTTCTCGATTTCCTTTGCCGGAAGAGTTATACGACAACGAAATTCGAACCTACGGCACCGTGTTAGGGGATGCCAGGCTAGAAGCGGAAGAGGGCCTGCATCAGAACATCAGTGTGCAACGTGGATTCGGTGACGGCCACATTGAGGCGAATTACTTCCGTGACGATGTGGCGAATACGATCTTTACCCAGTTTCAATTTGTGGGTGGTACCGGTGTCTACTCATTTCTGCCAGTCGATCGGGTTGTGACGGACGGTATTGAAGTGGTGTTCAATCAGCGACGTCTAATTGAGTCACGGTTCGATATGCAAGCGAGTATGACATTCCTGAATTCGAGGATTGGCGAACATGTTTCGAAACCTGCTTGGGTCGGCAACCAATTTCCACGAATGCCAAAGTTTCGAATGACGGTGTTTGGTATCTATAACGTAACGTCGGCATGGCAAGCGTCGGTCGGACTTCGACACTCTGGAAATCAGTTCGGCGATCTCGATAATGGCGACTTCGTTCATAACGTGTTTGGGTCAATGGATGCTTTTAATTTTCTGGAGGCTAAGTTGAGCTATTTACTGCCAACGGGGAGTCGATTTTCGTTTGGAGTAAGCAATCTGGCAAATGAAGTTGCATTCGTGCATCATCCCTGGCCGCAGCGGACATTTTTTGCCGAGGTGTCCGTGGATGTTCTTGCGGACCTAATTAAGTAGAATGTTGTATCGGATGAGGTTTGGAAGCGTTTCATTACGCAGGTGTCTGGTCGTTCGCCAGTATTTCGCCGTTACAACGACCGGCCGACTAATATGAATAGCACCATGAATTCTTGAGCTTCAGTCCAGTCCAGTTGTTCTAGGGGTCATCGACTTCGGTCGTTGGCCTCTTTTTTTGTCCGATAAATCGTGTACAACCAGCTCCGCCGGCTGACACCAGGATTCTTCATTGGCCTCGAAGGATCTGGGCGGTAGACACGACTACCAAACCAAAATCAGATTCGCCGGTTTTGTAGTGCAGAGGATGATTATTTTCCGAATATGAGCCCAAAGGTTGAAACCCGACAATTTTAGTCGTATATTTGCACTATTGAGATTGGATCTCAATAAGCTCGTAATCATTCAGTTATTCCTTTGGGATGGAGAAGAACTTAAATGCGGCCAGATAACACGAACCAACTCGGCGATTCAAAATCCACAGCTGGATTTCACGTGAGGAAATGCACCCATGGTCACCTCCACCTAAATTTCGGTCAACTCACGATATCCCTTACCGTCTCTGAGTTCGAAGAACTGGCCAGAGTAATCGCAAGCGCATACATCCGCCATGGCATAGAAGATGCTCTGGCTGAAGTACGCGAATACCAACCTCAACATAGTACTCACTAGACACTCCACGCTTCTCAGATTTTCTCCAGACGTAATTCGAGATTCTAAGCCCTCTGCTTCCAGTCCTGTGTCTTCTTAGAAAATGACGATACGAAAAGTGGTCTTTTGGTTACACCTTGTCGTAGCGATTACCATCTCGTCGGTTGTTCTGATGATGTCGGTCACAGGCGTCCTTCTGACCTATGAAAGTCAAATCAACAAGTGGGATCTTAGGGAATTCCGCACTTCCCCATCCGTAGATACATCAACTGCTCTTCCCATCGACACGATACTTGGCTCCGTAGCCGAGTTTGATCACACACTGGAGGTCTCAGCAATTACGATTCGTTCCGACGCTTACGAACCCGCCACGATCAATGTCGGCGGTGGACTCCTGCTGCTTGCAGACCAATACAGCGGCGAGGTCATGGGAAACAATGATCGTCCCATCCGCCAGGCCCTACGAACCATCATGTATTGGCACCGTTGGTTTGCACTGGAGGGAGACAACCGAGTAATTGGACGGACAATCACCGCTGTCTCCAACCTAGCGTTCTTGTTTTTGATTATTAGTGGTGTCTATTTGTGGCTCCCGAAGAGTTATTCGAAGAACACGCTTCGAAGAATCGTATGGTTTCAGTCAGGCTTGCGAGGCAAAGCGAAGAATTTCAACTGGCACAACGTCATTGGCATCTGGACAGTGTTGCCCCTGATTGTAATTGTGATTAGCGGTTCTGTTATTTCATACAGGTGGGCAAGTGATGCCGTTTATTACCTTGTTGGCGAATCCCCTCCTGCAAGGAGTTCCTCCAGCAACACGACCACAGTCGAGAAAACTGCTCCAACAATTGATGAGATTCAAGATCCCGTTAGCTATCAACAAATTTTTGATAGGGCCGCCGACGACGCGATCAACTGGCGCTCGATTACTATCCGAATCCCACAAGGCGATAGCGAGCGAGTGGTAGCGTTGGTCGACCGTGGAAGCGGCAGACAACCGTCAAAACAGTTCGAATTGGTCTTTGATCGAGATACAGGTGAACTTACTGAACGATCCGGCTATCCAACCTACAGTCAAGGAAGAAAGATAAGACGGTGGTTACGGTTCGCCCACACCGGAGAAGTTTTTGGATTGGCAGGGCAAACTCTGGCTGGCATCGTAACCCTAGGAACCATCATTTTAGTTTGGACCGGACTAGCGATGACGTGGCGACGATTTATCAACGCGATTCGCGCGAAAGGCCGCCACCCCGGATAGAAACAGTCTCAGGCACTGAACCTAAGTATGGAAATTACTCCCAAGACCTTGGATGACTACCTGACAGTGTTATCTGCAGACGCAGGTGTCCAGCAGATGTTGATAGAACAACTCCGCTTAGGCGACAAAGGCGTGCGGCTAGTTGAACGGATGCAAGCTGGTTCTTTCGGTCCAGAAGTCATCGACGAAAACACCTACGGCATCGACTACGAGCGGCTAACTGAATCGATTGAACATTATCTAGAAACGTCGATAAGTTCGAGCAAGTTTCTAAAGAACGGGCCCAACAAGAACGACGTCATTGAACTGAGCAACTATAAAGACCTTATTTACTGGGTTCTTGACCCCAATGGTGGCTGGTTGCAGTACTTCGATTCGTATAACCATGCCATACAGTTCATAACGGACGAGAACAGCAAAACGATGCCTTAAACGATTTATCACAGGAAGTCCTTGAAGATATTTGCCAAGCAATAGCCCGATGTCCGCTTCTCCTTCTCGGACATCAGCCACCGTCTTGGTCCGAACGGTGGGCACTTCGGACCTTTTTTCACCGGCAGCACTAGGTCGATCGTTAGCCTCTGGTCATATAAACTTCAGTCTCGACCACAAGTTGACCGATGTGATTACTTGTAGGAAGGTGGCCTTCAGATTTACTATTTCCCTCATAATTATTACGAACGTATCTTTAATAGCGTAACCAGCTCGAATCAGACTACCCGACCTCAAAACTAGCGAGGTCAGGAGAAAACAACACATGAACATGAAAAACCGTGGGACCTCTCGAACACTTACATTGGGTCTCGTGCTCTCTTCGGCCCTGGGATACGGTCTGTGGACAGCTGACTCAGTTGTTGCTCAAGGACCTGGAATAGAAAATGCACAATGGACATATCTCGGTGGAGACAGCTGGCATACCCGCTACACGCCAGCTGACCAGATCACACCAGAGAATTTTCATGAGCTAGAGGTCGCATGGCGGTGGGACGCTAGCAGTTTTGGCCCCAGCACGGCTCGAGCCACGCCGAGCTTTATTGACGGCAAGCTAATCACTGTTAGCGGCAACCGGCGCCACGTGGTCGCACTGGACCCGGCGACGGGAGAACTCCTTTGGAGTTTCACAGAACCAAACACTGACCGCTATGAGTACTCCATGCGTAAGGGATACGGAAAAGGCATCGCCTACGCCGAAATCGACGGTCGCGGCGTAGTCTTCATCACGAGCCCCGGTTTCTTCTTGCACGCACTAGACGCTGACACCGGTCGCCCTCTCGAAAACTGGGGACGTTCCGTCCCACTTGCCGACTTTGGCGAAACAGGAACTGTAGACCTGGTCGAAGACTTGATTGCCGATTGGAGTCCCTGGACCAGCATGGACCGGCCCTATGACCCCAATATCGGAATTCCCTTGGAGATCGGCTACATCACGAGTTCATCCCCACCGATCGTGGTGAACGACACGGTGGTAATCGGCAACTCGGCCGAACAGGGTTACCTCCAAACACGAATTGAAAATGTTCCTGGCGACATCCTTGCGTACGATAGCCGCACCGGCGATTTTAAGTGGAAGTTTAATGTAATCCCAAGACCCGGTGAATTCGGACATGAGACATGGGAGAACGATTCTTGGGAATGGACAGGCGATGTCTCGTCATGGGCACCAATGTCGGCAGATCCAGAACTTGGACTCGTCTATATTCCCACTAACAGCGCCACCATTGACTATTACGGCGGCCACCGACCGGGCGATAACCTCTTTTCCGCAAGTCTCATCGCATTGGACGCCGAGACAGGTGAGCGACGGTGGCACTATCAGATGGTCCATCATGACATCTGGAATTACGACACGCCGACAGCACCAATCCTAATGGACGTAACTGTTGACGGACGCACGATTAAAGGAATCTTTCAAGCAACAAAGCAAAATTGGGTCTACGCCCTCAATCGAGAAACCGGTGAACCCATTTGGCCCATTGAGGAACGACCCGTCCCACCATCAACCGTTCCCGGCGAACAACTGTCACTGACGCAACCGTTCCCAACCTGGCCCGCACCATATGACCTCCAGGGACGCACCGAAGAACATCTCATTGATTACACGCCTGAGATTCGGGAAATGGCTCTCAGAGTTGCGACCGAAGGGAACTTCTTTAACAAACTGTTCGATCCACCTACAAGTGTCGACGACCCTGCTGGACCCGCCTGGAACTGTCCGGGTGGAGGTGGTGGCACGAACATTACGGGTCCACCCGTCGCTGACCCCTTGTCCGGAGTCATGTTCGTAACCTCCGGGAGCGGTTGTTTCAGATTGCAGGTATTACCCGGTAGTGAGTCTCCACTCGATGAGCGCGAACAATCTGGCGTCACACATAGCGCATGGTCGGCGGTGGCAACCAGTGTGAGGGGACGCACCATTGAGGATGCGACCATCGATGGACTCCCGATCTGGAAGGGACCCGTAGGACGGATCACAGCGATCGACATGAACACGGGTGAGCACCTGTGGGTAATTCCAAATGGCGACGCTTCACAGGACCAACAAGATGCGATCCGCAATCATCCGCTCGTTCAAGGGCTCGACGGTGTCGAAGTCAACCGAGGTCGTCCAGGTGGGACCGCAATGGTCGTTACGCCAACAATGCTAGTAGCAGGTGGACGGACGAGCGATGGCACACCACAATTGTTTGCCATTGACAAACAGACTGGGGAGCGGCGTGCTGCCGTAGAAATTCCTGGGGTAACTCGATACGGAATGTCGAGTTGGGTCCACGACGACAAGCAATACATCATTGTCCAACTACAGGATGGCTTAGTGGCTTACGCTCTGGGCGGAAGTGGTTCCGACACAGGGGGTTACTAGACAGTCACGCAGTGCACACTAGTCTGTAAGGAGGTAAGGCCATGACACGACGGAGCTTCAGCGCTACCATCGTGGAGCACGCCAACATACATCTGAATACCGGATCGCGTTATGGCCTCGGTGGCGCTGACCAAATACGGATGAAACAACCGCAACATCAAGACAATCAGTCGAACTTGCATTGACTAATATGGCTAACGCTCTCTCTGTGGTCTAAATACCCCACAACATGGACGCCCAGTCAGTTTTCTGCATCGTGCTCGGAACATGGATCATCGTCAAACGGGCACCCTTGATATTCAACCCGACGGGAACGCTACAAACCTACGACAGATGGGTCTTGGCGACAACTACCAGAATACGGACATTCGGTATCGCAATCGCTATCTTCGGAATAGCGCTCATTATTTTCCCTTTAGGCACAGGTGGACTGGCCCGATTGCTTTCCACGACTGGAGTCTTCATGCTCGCCGTGGCACTTTGGACCTTAGTTCAACCAGAGTGGAACCAGCGACTAATCCGCCGATTCGTTGCCCGCGTTGAGCTCTCTGTCGGAGACATGGGTTTACGTGTCATTGGCCTGCTCAGCGTAGCGCTTGGCGCATTCTTGATCTATGTGGGTATCTCCGTGGCGTGAGTGGCCAATCCGCTAACACACGTCTCAATCAACAGGACACTAACAGTAACTCCTAGCCTGATATTTTTGGTTGATATAACCGCTGTCTCGGTGTATTAGATAATCAGATCGTGTCCGGTTGCATCGCCTTTTTCTAGACAGGAGGACGAGGTATGAAGAACCGACTATTTGCGTTGATCGGTGCGCTGACAGTGCCAACCGCCGTCGTAGTCGGACTTCAGGTTGGCTCTGTGTCGGTAGATGGCCAGACTCAAGACACCACCGCATGGGGACATCCAAATCTTGAAGGGATTTGGCTCGACGTCTACGCCACACCCTTGGAACGAGATCCCGCACTAGGCGACCGAGAGTTCACCACCGCTGAAGAGCGCGCTGAACGAGACCAGGCTCGGATGGGCAGCGCCGGTCGCGACCGGCGGGTCACGCGCGGGAGCC
>CEUS01258390.1_pt1 | contig 10470 bp, 11 predicted proteins | sample 427031 | NCBI WGS metagenome assembly CEUS01 (sample SAMEA2622837, study PRJEB7988) | marine metagenome | biome: marine biome (ENVO:00000447); feature: marine epipelagic mixed layer (ENVO:xxxxxxxxx); material: "saline water (ENVO:00002010), including plankton (ENVO:xxxxxxxx)" | depth 140 m | reverse complement strand
ATGGGGCAAACAAAAACTGCATAAACGAAAACGATGTGCTCAGCAAACCAACGGAAAGAGCAGTGCCACCGAAATGCTCAGCATAAAACGGTAGCAATGGAATAATGATTCCAAAGCCAATTAGATCAATAAACACTGTAAGGAAAACTACGGCCGTTGGAGTCATTCCGCGTCAGCTCCCACCCGGTGAAGACGGAAATGTGTGAAATACGACACAAGAAGGTAATAAACCGGAAAAATAAACGAACTCCAAAATAAAATTCTCGACACATCGGTAGACAATTGAAGGACTAAAACAAGAATTATCGCTGTCCATACAATGCCAAGCGTAATTGTAGTGCGCCTCAACGTAACCGTCTTTGAGCGGTAAATGTATTTCAATGGTACAAAGACAAGAATCACAAAAACAATAAGTACTACGGCATTGATAACAAGAGGCCAGTTAGCAATGTACAAATAAAAAACTACGATGTTCCAGTAGGATGGAAATCCAGTAAAAAAATGATCGTCTGTTTTGGCCGCTGATTGACTAAAACCATAGGCACTAGCAAGTAACATTGCAGCACAAATTGGGACCGTGACGGACACTGGCACAAGGGATGCGTACGACACAAGTAACACAGGTACGAACACGTAGGTGAGATAGTCAACAAGATTGTCGAGCAAAGCACCATTAAACCAGGGAAGCTTTTCTGAAACGCGAAAACGCCTAGCTAGGAATCCGTCTGTTGAATCAATTACTGTAGCTACAAATAATAAAAGGAAGGCCCGTTGGTATGCTTGCTCAGTAATACTCGTAACTGCAAGGAATCCAAGTACTACACCGCTTGCAGTATAAAGATGAATTAGCCAGGCACCAACCACAGCGTCAAGCTCACAGTCGACGGACAGCGGCTGGGAAATCATTCCAGACCGGTACGCCACAGAAGTGACTTCCTTCGGTGCATCTTGGTGAAACAAGCCCGTTACGAATGACGCACGGCGGACCAATATGTCGCGCGATCCTAGGATGTGCAACACGAACTTGGGCTAATTCATCCATCGATGCTAAATAAATTTCCTCCTGTGCATTAAAACAAGTACGCATTGTCCACTTGTGCATCAAAGCAAGAAGTGAACCTGATTCGATAAAGCGAAGAGCCTTCGCGTTTGGTAAGAGGTAAAGCGCAAATTCTAGCGGTACTCCCAAATCAAGAAGCCTGTTTTTAGCTTCCCACGCATGTTCCATGGCCTCCTTATAAAGGCTGTAAGCATCTGTGTTTGAAGAGATTAGGCGAGGTGTTATGTAATCTGGATCACGTGTATCAGTAAACGCCATCAATGGGCGGGATGCTGGCACCATCCGGTGCCGTTGGTCTTGTGAATCAGCAGTATGACTTAATCGTTTTTCAAAAACATATGTTACGTGATGCAAAGCCCGCATCAGTGGTGAATTGTATGTTACATTCATTATGTCAAGTCGGTAACGATTCTTTGCTGGATCCATAACCCGATTAAGCGCTTCATCATCTGACATCTCCGCTAAGGTCAATCCAAATACTGATCGTACTGCTTCAGCAAGAACTCCTTCGGCTTCTGGAGATACGTCAAGCAATCGTGAACAGCGCTTACCAAGTCGCGTATCAAATTCAGCAATAAAAGTTTCGCCTCTGTCTCGCGGACGAGGAAAAGATGTTTCTGCTAAGTCTTCCGACAACCATGGTTCCTCGCCGATGCGTTCGAAGAACGCTGGATCCCACTCCTTTACAAGCCTGACCATTTCCCCTACAACCTGCCTAGCTTCATACGGCGCATCACCGCTATTAACCATACGTTGCAACCGATGCAAGACAATGCCGGAAACTGTGTGCACCATGGAGGTGAAAGCTGCGATTGGCAACACGTAACGTGCCGTTTCAATGGCTCGTTTCCCTGCGTCTTTGTCAATCACTTTTAGTCGTTCAGGTGAACTCTTCGGCTGGATATACCGCAACTCTTTTAAGATGGTGGTGGCATCATCTTTTAGTAATGAGGACAACTTAGCGTAATAGTCCCAAGCCCTAAGAATCGCAGCTTCGTAAATGTTAAGCGCCTCACCACTGAGTGGCGGCACAAACGCACGTGGTTCACGCAATTTGACATAGCGCTGACTGGATTGCTCGGAGTTGTAGAAAGGATATGAATGCAGAAAACTCCAAACAAATTGTCGAGACACATTTTCAAGACCAAATTCAAAGTGAGCATGCTGATAAACCGTGTGATGTCCGCCATCAAAGGTTAGTCGACCTATTGATTCTCGTTGTCGTTCAGTCACTTCATTTGACGACACAACACGCGGCGAGTAACAAGTACGTGCCGCAGCAATTGCCCCATCGTAGGGCATAACAGGTGCAGTCCGGAGAGTAATATGCGGGGGATCCGTGAGTAACATTACGATGATTCAGTATAGCTGGCTTATATGTAAGACCTAAGCATCTTCACTCTTGGCCCAGTACTTGGTGAACTCTTCCATATAAGTCAACGTTTTGAGTGAATCCATCCGATCGAAAAAAAGAATCCCGTCAAGATGATCCGTTTCATGTTGGACCACACGTGAGGGGAAATCTGTAAGATGTAATTCCATTGGTTTCCCATTCCTGTCTAGCCCTCGGACAGTGATTTCAAATTGTCTCGGAACCATTCCACGAATGTCAGGAATACTGAGACACCCTTCCCAACCTTCGACCGTGGCCGAGTCGGTAGATACAATTTCTGGGTTAATAATTACAGTTGCGTTAGCTTCAGGGTCTGGCTCATCCTCTAACAGCGCAACAAATAAACGAACGCTCTCATGGACTTGCGGAGCAGCCAATCCAACACCATGGTACTCATGCATTGTTTCGATCATGTCATCAATTAGTTGCTGTAACGCTCGGCTGTGAATCTTCGACGACTCAATCGGTTTTGCTTGGCGTCGCAACACAGGATGACCCATACGTACGACTTTTAGTATGGACATAAGTAAAAATTATAAGACTCCCAGAGGCTAAGATATCACCATATGCACTTACAGAATGATTCCACTAATTATAAGTTCTGTCCTCATTGTAGTGGTGCCCTTGAACAACGACTCATAAAACAAACTGAACCTATGCGCCTTGTTTGTATCAAGTGTGATTTTATCTTTTATCTTGACCCCAAACTTGCCGTAGGCACCATCATTGTAAATAAAGAAAACCATATTTTGCTCATTAGACGTGCTATTGAGCCAGGGTACGGTAAATGGGTCTTTCCTGGTGGGTATGTTGACCGAGGCGAAGAGGTAATCGCTGCAGCCATCAGAGAAGCTCGTGAAGAGTGTGGCCTGAAAGTTCAGATCGAACGGCTCGTGAATATTTACTCGTACGCTGGGAGTGCGCCCGTAATCATCGTGTACGAAACAAGCGTAATTGAAGGTCAGCTGGCGTGCGACGATGAAGGCCTTGAAGTACGATTCTTTCCACCATCTGAGATTCCCTGGGACAATTTAGCATTCAAAAGTACACGAGAAGCACTACATGAATTTCTCAAAATCTAATTATTAAGCAATAGTGATTTCTTTCGCTAAATAAACATCCTGAATAGCATTCAAGAGCGCAACCCCTTCTTTTAAAGGACGTTGGAATGCCTTCCGACCTGAGATTAATCCCATTCCACCTGCTCGTTTATTAATTACCGCAGTCTTTACAGCTTCTTTTAAATCACTCTCGCCAGCTGATGCACCACCAGAATTAATTAATCCAGCACGCCCCATATAACAATTCGCCACCTGGTAGCGAGTAAGGTCGATTGGGTGACTACTTGTAAGCTTGTCATAGACATCCTTATGTGTTTTTCCAAAACCAAGGACTGTATAACCATTGTTATTTTCTGGGAGTTTCTGCTTAATGATGTCCGCCTCAATCGTCACGCCAAGATGATTAGCCTGCCCAGTGAGATCGGCAGAGACATGATAATCATTCTCCTTTGTCTTAAATTCAGGGTTGCGTAAATAACACCAGAGCACCGTTAACATCCCCAAATCGTGAGCTTGCTGAAACAAAGTAGTAACTTCCTGTAATTGGCGCTTAGATTCTTCAGAACCAAAATAAATTGTTGCACCGACACCAATTGCACCCATGTCGAACGCTTGTTCCACACTAGAAAACTGAATCTGATCATAGGAATTAGGGTAAGAAATAAATTCGTTATGATTCAATTTAAGAATGAATGGAATTTTATGTGCATACTTCCGAGAAACAGAACCAAGAACCCCAAGGGTTGACGCGACTGCATTGCAACCGCCTTCAATAGCCAAGCGAATAAGATTTTCAGGATCAAAATATGCTGGATTCGGGGCAAATGAAGCCCCTGCAGAATGCTCAATCCCTTGATCAACTGGAAGAATCGAAACATAACCTGTACCTGCGAGACGACCAGAGCTAAAGAAGGTTTGCAGGTTGGTTAAAACACGTGTGGGTCGATCAGACGCAGAACATATGCGATCAACAAAATCAGGACCTGGCAAATGCAGGTTCTGGTGTGGAATTGTTTTACACTGGTGCTCAAGAAGCTTAGCGTCTTGACCAAGGATATCCTTGATCTTAGTAAACCCTGACATACCTGTTACCTTTCGCCACTGTGGAACCTCTGCTGTAACTGGGCACACACGATTTACGAGGCCCGTTTATTTGTAACTCTAGTTGATCCTATCATTGGAAATTCAAACTCTTCCACAGTTGCTTCACGAATTGCACTTTCGACAAAATCGCTGATGGGCAAAGCCTGCTCAGCGGCAATAATTGCGGGCAAGCGCCCACGAGTTAGGGGGTTGCTAGGCATGAATAAAGTGCAACAATCCTGATCAGGAATAATGGAGATAGGATAGGTCCCGAGCTTCTGGGCTTCTGCAATAATCTCATCCTTATCCATTCCAATTAGTGGTCGAAAAATAGGCAAATTTGCCACATTCTCTATAACAGCTATGTTTTCAAGCGTCTGAGACGCCACCTGCCCAATAGCTTCTCCGGTCACTAGGGCTCGAGCATGGCGAATATGTGCCACCCGCTCCGCAATTCGAAACATGAGACGCCGATAGATTATCACTCGCATTGGCCCTGGAATCGATAACACAACGTTCTGCTGAATGTTGCTAAATGGAACAAGGTAAAGCCGAGAATGTTGTTGGTAGTGAGTTAAAAGATCAACAAGCTGATGAACCTTCTCCTGCGAAGCACGCGACAGAATCGGATAGCTGTGAAAATGAATGAACGTTACAGCACAACCACGTTTCATCATCTTAAACGCAGCAACTGGAGAATCAATTCCCCCAGATAGAAGAGCTACAACACGACCAGCTGTGCCAGTTGGAAGACCACCCGATGCACGTGTCTTGTCAAAAAAATAAAATGCTTCATTTGATAATAATTGGACATAGATCACCAGTTCGGGATCATCAAGGTTTACTTTCCAACCCATAGATTCTTGAATACGACTACCAAGCTGCCGTTCGATTTCTGGAGAAGTCAGTGGAAATCGTTTATCCGCACGACGGGCAGATACTCGAAAACTATGACATTGTCTGTTTTTTAAACTGGAGAGAATGGCAGATGTTATTACATCCATTTCAAGCGGAACACGATCAGCATAGGCGTAATTTGCTACTCCAAATGTTTGACGGATCCGCTCCCCTATTTGATCTGGCTGAGCTGTAGGACCTAGAACTAATTCGATACGTCCCATTAATGCACGAACTTCTGACACATCCAGATCAGATACAGCACGTCGAAGGTTTTCCACAAGCCTCGTCACAAACCAGGATCGATTCTTTCCTTTGAGTGCAATCTCTTGATAATGAATAATGAAGGATGACATTGTTGTCTACTCTATGGGTTTTTTGATGCCATGCGAGACTTAATTGCCTGGTTCGTTGCGGCCTTTCTGCTAGCAACTGCTGCAAGTCTTGCTAGCACACTGCGCTACTACCGACTCAGGCGCCAGCGTGCAACTGACTTTCAGCGTGTTCGTGGACGTCGCATCATTGCTGAACTTCCAATTACCGATGACTTAGTTTATTTCACTGAAGATACAACTCATTTTTATTACGGTGAACGTTCTATAAATAAGAGTCAAATCCAAGTCGCACGAGTCTTAATTAACGGATCTCCAATTGCAGAAGTCTCTGCTCAACACCAAACATCTCACATAGTAAAACCACCAATCTTTGTAGACCAGCCTGAGGGTATCCTCCGGGATCGATGGGATGTCATGATCGGAACTGAATCCGGTGATATCTTAGTTGAATGTGGTGCGGTACGAGAACGAGTTTCCCAGGAACTTGCACGAAAGATCTTCGATGCCATCAAAGCTACGATTGAAAGCTAAAATTCACCACTCCGTTTCTTTTATATTAGCACTGTGATTCACTGCACGAGCGAGCACAAACAACAAATCGGACAGCCGATTCAAGTAGATAAGTATAAGTGGGTCCACTTGATCGCCCAATGCAACTACTCGCCGTTCCGCCCGACGACACACAGTACGGGCCATATGCAAGGTTGCACCAGCGGGCGAACCACCAGGCAGAATAAAACGACGCAAAGGTTGAGGCACCGATTCAAAATGATCAATGGCGTCCTCAAGTTTCTTAACGTCAGTTTCGGTAATAGACGCCTTCTCAACACGCCCCTGAATTTTAGTAGCTGGATCAGCCAGAAGCGAACCAAGGGCAAAGAGGTCCTTTTGGACATCTTCCAGGACGGATCTAACTTCTTCGCTTACCTCAGCAGAACATGCAACTCCAACACATGCATTTACTTCGTCAATCTCGCCGTACGCATCAACCCGCGGGTTCGATTTTCGAACCCGGCTGTTATCGAACAACGAAGTCTCGCCAGTATCACCAGTCTTTGTGTACAGTTTCATATGTTCCTGAGCATGCATTAACGCTCATATCGCGGACATTATACGTCGCATGCCAATATCTCAACTGCCAACTTCGTTACAGCGACAACGTTTTCGGAGACGGCTCTTTACCTGGTACCGAAAACATGGACGCGACTTACCTTGGCGGCATACAAACAACCCCTACCATATCCTTGTTTCCGAAGTAATGCTCCAGCAAACTCAAGTTGAGCGTGTACTGCCTAAGTACCATGAATGGCTTACTAAATATCCCTCTCTTTCGGCACTTGCTGATGCACCCATTAAGAAAGTTGTTAGCACCTGGCGTCCACTAGGGTACAACGTCCGTCCACGGCGTCTACATGCTATCGCCCGTGAAGCAGTCCTTCACTTTTCAGGACGCTTACCTTCAGACGAAGCTACATTGCTCTCATTTAAGGGAATAGGCCCTTACACCGTCGGAGCAATTCGAAGCTTCGCTTTTAAAAAACGTGCAGCAATCCTAGACACGAATGTGGCTCGCTTGTTGTTTCGGGTGTTTATCGGACAAGGTGAGCTAGAAGCACATGCCACACATAAGCATCTATGGATAATTTCTAAAGCTTTAGTGCCACGCAAACATGTCTTTGATTTTAATCAAGCACTAATGGACTTCGGTGCTTTACTTTGTACAGCTCGAAAACCTCATTGTGAAAACTGTCCAATGACCACAATGTGTGCATCGTACCCAACCTTAAAGCAAAAAGACTCAGCTTCTAAAAAACGATAGCCGTGCATAGTGCTCGACATTCTGTTAGTTCCACATAACAATCATTCTGTTGTCCCTACATAGGATTAATGTTGTTGCCGCCGTTATTGAACAAAACGAACACTTCCTTCTAACCTGTCGCCAAAAAGGAGTTCATTTGGAAGGCCTGTGGGAATTCCCTGGTGGAAAAATTGATCATGGAGAAACACACGAAGTGGCACTGCGCCGGGAAATACATGAAGAGCTTGGGGCTGATGTTGAGATAAAAAATTGTATCTTAACAACATCACACACATATCAAGATCGAACTGTCAAACTACACTTTTACCAGTGTCGTTTAATTGGAATTCCAAAACCTATGCTTGGTCAAAAAATGCGTTGGGTCCAACGGCAAGAGCTTAACAATCTACAGTTTCCGCCAGCAGACAATGCGTTAATCGCAATACTTACGAAAACGGAAGAGCGCTGACAGTTGCACTGACAAATTTCTCATATCCAGTCACTTCAACCTTCGATCCAGGTTCTACATAATCACGGTGAACGTACCCGAGTGCAATTGCACCGGAACGAGGAGTAGAGGCTACGCTTGTAACAGTGCCTACATCCTGACCACCTGCACGCAGTATTGTGCCAGGCTTCGGAAGCGTGTTGGAATCAAGGCAAAGTCCAACTAGTTTCTTTACTATACGACCATGCCCGCGATCCAAGATTCTGATCACAACTTCCTGTCCAACATAACACCCCTTGGTAAAAGAAATTGCCCTCGACTCAATGCCCGCTTCCAGCGGAATAATTTCCTCATCCATATCGATACCAAACAACGGTATCCCCGCTTCAATACGAGTAGCTGAAACCGCTTCCGTGCCAACTAGCAATGCTCCAGATGCAAGCAACGCATCTCGCAAGAGTTCATTGAAATCGCTAGAGACATATATCACGAAGCCAGGCACGCCTAGTTGATCAACACGCACTACAACAACTGAAGCATCTTTAAAAGTACTTCTGGTATTACAGTATTGGGTCCAACTATCTAGTCCAGTTACATTGGGAATCGTCTTTTCAACTAATTTTGCCGCTTCAGGTCCATGTATACAGACTCTTGAAAGGTCGGCAGTTAAATCCCCTATCTGTACGTCCTCTGTAAAAATTAAGTTCTCAAGTCGCTGTTTCACAGACGTGGCGACATGTGCAGGCACATCAAGCAAAAGCATGTCTCCACCCTCGATGACGTGCATATCTGTCATCATCCGGCCTTGTGGTGTCAACCATACTGAATAACATCCAGTTCCTGGTTGAAGTACCTCAATGTCGTTGGTAAGGAGACCCTGCAGATAACTGGCTCTATCAGAACCAGATACAGCTATCATGCCTCTCGGCATAACGTCTCCCACAGCAGCTCCCTGGAGAATAGCCTGGTAATCAGTTTTCAGTGTCATATAACGAAGAACCCTACAGAATGGCCAACGTCTGATACGATCAATCTAAGTTTATGCGTGGAATCCATTGTACTTGCGTCCTAGTTGTATTTTTATTGTTGAGTTCATCGGCTCATGGCAACCAAGAAAGTCCTGCTGAGAGTGAAACTTACGGATTTGTAGTGTTTCTACGTGGTGCAGCCATTGGCCGGGAAGATGTGACCACGAAGATAACAGCCGATGGAAAAACGACTATTTCTGGCCGTGGACGCTTAGCGCCACCCTTAGATATTGTCGTACGTGAAGCTGAAGTTCATTACCAAAATGACTGGACTCCTGAATCATTACTTATTGAAGGGACCCTCAGAGGTGACGAGATCGAATTGAGGACAGACTTCCAGGGGACTGAAGCTCAGTCTGAGACTCGTGTTAATGGACAGGTTGAGACAGAAACAGACACTGTGACGGCAACTACTATTGTTCTCCCAAATTTATTTATGGGTACCTACGAAGCACTTGCTCGTCGGTTAAAAGATGCAGTGGTTGATACAGAGCTTCCTGTTTTCATTGCACCCCAACAAGAAATAAAACTCCGTGTTAATACAATTCGCCAAGCAGTAGTACAAACTGGCACTACTACGTTTACCGTTCGCCAGTACGACCTAACCATGGCGAGTCCAACTGGTGATCTTCAGATACAACTGTCAACCGATGAAGTTGGGAGACTCGTCCGTTTGACTGTGCCAACGCAAACGCTTGATGTTGTTCGTGAAGATGTTGCAGCTTCGACATCACGGACCGTTCTCCATTCAAATCCGTCAGATGAATCAGTCATGATTCCCGCAAATGGTTTTAATTTAGCAGCAACAATAACGCTTCCGACACTTACGTTAAAAAATCAACCAGCTGTGGTGCTGGTCCCAGGGACTACAGGAGACCGTGATGGTGTTGTGGCAGGAACACCTATCCTTAGCCAGCTTGCTGGCACGCTAGCGGATGCTGGATTTCTAGTAATACGGTACGACCGTCGCGGCTACGGGCAATCTGGTGGACGAGCAGAAGCGGCAACGATTGACCATTTTGCAGAAGACGCACGAACTGTTGTGCGCTATATAGGAAAGCGGAAAGACGTTGATTCAAAACGCATTGCCATTGTTGGACATGGTGAAGGGGCATGGATTGCACTATTGACAGCCTCTCGTGAGAACCGTGTTTCTGCTATTGTTTCGATTGCCGGTGCGGCAACAACCGGAGCTGAACTAATTCTTGAGCAACAACGACTTATGCTTGAACAGATGCAAGTGCCAGACGCAGAACGCCAGGCTAAAATCGTCCTTCAGAAACAGATCAACTCAGCCGTCATAAGTGGAGAGGGGTGGGAAGAAGTACCAGAGGAACTTCGACAACAAGCTGACAGTCCATGGTTTC
>CEUS01168892.1_pt1 | contig 10470 bp, 9 predicted proteins | sample 427031 | NCBI WGS metagenome assembly CEUS01 (sample SAMEA2622837, study PRJEB7988) | marine metagenome | biome: marine biome (ENVO:00000447); feature: marine epipelagic mixed layer (ENVO:xxxxxxxxx); material: "saline water (ENVO:00002010), including plankton (ENVO:xxxxxxxx)" | depth 140 m | reverse complement strand
CCTAGCAAGCCTTAGCGGAGTCGGTCCGTGGCTGGGATGGTTGTTGGTGTTGGCTGATCAGGCCGACCACCCGGTGCTTGTTCGGTTGTAGTACCTGCGATCGCAGACCAGTTAATCGATCAAGCCTGGGTTCTGCATGACCATTTACCGAGTGGCACTGCTACGAAACTAGACACGTTTTTCCCTTAACAATTGGTGTTGTTTCCTGTGATTAGTGGTTTCCTACAGACGTTCCAGGTCGGCTTAAAGAGCCTGTTGTTGCAGAAGCTGCGCGCGGGCCTGGCGGCGCTAGGCATCTTTATTGGGACCGCCACGGTAATTTGGCTGGTGGCGATGGGAGAGGGCGTCAGCTACCAGGCGCAACAACAGATCAAAGAGCTGGGCGCGACCAATATTATTGTCCGCAGTATCAAGCCCACCAGTTCCAAGAAGGGTGGAAAGAAAACGGACGAACGGGTCGCCAGATACGGTTTGTTGCGTTCCGATCTCCGCCGGATTTCTTCGAACCTTCCTAACCTGACTCGCGTTGTGCCGATGCGCGAACTCAAACGTGAGTTGCGTTATCAAGACCATGCGGTTGATAGCAAGTTGGTGGGTTGCGATGACAACTATCGGATTTTGAATACGCTTGAAATGGCACGCGGCCGCTGGTTCAACAAGCGTGATGAAAAAGAGAACGTTGTGGTCCTGGCGGACGGTACCGCCAAACGACTGTTCCCCCATGAAAATCCAATTGGCAAGGCGATTCGAGTGGGGGCTAGTTACGGAAGTGATATTTACACTGTGATCGGCCAGACACGCGCTCGCGCTGCTTCGGCTGCGATTGGTGGTAGTCTGGATGCCCGTGAGTACAACCTGGATGCGTACATTCCACTGAGTACATTACAGCGTCGGATCGGTGATTTCATCATGCGACGCACGCGCTCGAGTATGAATGGTGAAATTGTTGAGCTGTCACAGATTACTGTAACGGTTGCTAACCTTGACCAAGTGGATGAAACAGCAGCGATCATTGAAACGATGCTGGAGCAGTACCACGAGGAAGAAGATTACTCGGTCGTAGTTCCCAAGGAACTGTTGCGCCAAGCCGAACGCACTCGCATGATGTTCAACGTATTACTGGTTGTCATTGCGGGGATCTCGTTGTTCGTTGGTGGCATCGGTATCATGAATATTATGTTGGCGACGGTGACGGAACGTACTCGTGAAATTGGGATTCGACGCGCGCTCGGGGCAACACGGACGCGGATTATAGAGCAGTTCCTGGTGGAGACCGTGGTGTTGACGGCCGGTGGTGGACTGCTGGGTGTGGGATTTGGTTTGATGTGTGGGCCGATCTTTAGCGGGCTGAGAGATTTGGTCAGTAGCTTCTCTGCAGATTTGCTACCACCGATTGTCAACGCGCTTGAACCTCGGATTGCTCCCTGGTCGGTTGGTTTGTCGCTCGGCATTTCCCTGGTTGTGGGATTGATTTCCGGACTCTATCCGGCTTTCCAGGCCGCCTACCTGGATCCGATTGAAGCGCTGCGGCACGAATAGTGCTCCGCTCGAACTTCTTGGGATACTGCGACAATCTGACGACAATCACTTCGGGATTCTTTCTCGATGACCGCTGCACTTCATTAGAGAGACAGGTTGTCGAGTACTCGATTTCTGCAGTGAGGGCGCCTTGCCTGTGAGCGATCGCTTGAGCAACAAGTTGCCGATGTGCAGCGACCTGCTTCTCTGGGACACACACTCAGATCAGCGGCAAGCAGAAGGTGGTGGCATGGCACTTTGTTTCGTGCAAAAGTGTGGGTAGGCTGCGAAGTCACGACGCCGGATAGTTCTTCTATGACAGAAGGGCGACGGCTATCCAAAAACGGAAAATGCGGCAGCTCGATGGCGTGTTCCTGGCGTATGATAGGAGCAGGTCAATAGACTGGCAGAAGACACCGCAGGAGGGACTTCACGTGAGCTGCCCTGAGAGGCGGGCTGTCGTGATTGAAAGCGAGTGCTCGGTCACCAATTTACCCTTAAGGGTCGCCGGCTATGGAAATGAAAGAAAATAAAGGCATTATTCTTGCAGGTGGTGCTGGAACTCGGCTTTATCCGATCACGCGCGCTGTCAGCAAGCAGCTCTTGCCAATTTATGACAAGCCCATGATCTATTATCCGTTGTCGGTGTTGATGCTCGCAGGGATCCGCGAGATCCTGATCATTTCAACACCTGATGATATTGGAGGCTTTGAACGTTTGTTGGGTGACGGCAATGTTTTGGGATTGTCGATCAGTTACGCAGTGCAGCCTGAACCACGTGGTTTGGCGGACGCCTTTCTGGTTGGTCGCGAGTTTGTCGCGGACAGTCCCGTGAGCCTGATTCTGGGCGACAATATTTTCTACGGACACGGTCTGCAGAATTATCTGCAAGAGGCAGCTGCTCAACCGGATGGTGCCACCGTGTTCAGTTATGAAGTCGCAGATCCCGCAAGGTTTGGTGTTGTTGAACTGGATTCCAACGGGCGGCCTGTACGGATCGTTGAAAAACCGCAAGATCCACCTTCCAATTTGGCTGTTACCGGGTTGTATTTTTATGACAACGACGTGGTCGAAATTGCGGAAGGACTTCAGCCTTCCCCACGCGGTGAGTTGGAAATCACGGCTGTGAATGAGGTCTATTTGCAACGGGGCAAACTCAAGGTCAAGCGGCTGTCGCGGGGATTTGCCTGGCTGGACACGGGAACAGAAGCGGCGTTGATTGACGCAGGTAATTTCGTCAAGACCGTCGAAGATCGACAGGGACTGAAAATTGCCTGCATCGAGGAAATCGCGTTTCGCCAGGGATTTATCGACCGCGGGCAATTACAGGAATTGGCCGATCGGTTGAACAATCCGTACGGTGCGTATCTTGCTCGATTACTGGGGTAGAGTCAGGATCCCAGGGTTGTCCGTTCCCTCGTTCTTGTTGACGATCGTTCCTGTTGATTGTTTGTGGCGCAGAGAATTGGATTGTCACAGGAAAGGCCCAGGCAGAAGCCGGCGTCTTCATGCTTTTTGTGTTACCACAGGATTGCGTCGTTTCGGATAACACGTGCGGCAAATGACGCATGTGGTGCCATCGCAACCGCGGGCTGTGCAGTGTTCGCGACCGTAGTAGATAAATTGCAAGTGGAGTCGGTTCCAGGAATCTTGTGGGAACAATTTCTTCAAGTCATTTTCTGTTCTTGTGACGTTCTTGCCATTGGTAAGTCCCCAGCGTTGTGCCAGTCGATGAATGTGCGTGTCGACCGGAAACGCCGGTTTTCCGAAAGCCTGGGCCATTACCACACTGGCTGTTTTGTGGCCGACTCCCGGCAGGGTTTCCAGATCTTCGAATGTTTCTGGAACACGTCCGTCGTATTGATCGACCAGAATGCGCGACAATTCACGGATCGCTTTTGCTTTTTGCTGCGCCAGCCCACATGTCTTGATGCACTTTTTGATTTGTGCGACGCGTAAACAGGCCATTTCCGCAGGGCAGTCCGCTTGTGCAAAGAGAAGAGGGGTAACTTCGTTAACACGTTTGTCGGTGCATTGCGCGCTCAATACCACAGCGACCAGCAAGGTGTATGGATCGCGGTGGTCCAGTGGAACTGCAATGTTCGGATAAAGCTCTTGTAGTTTGGCTGAGATGTAACAGGCTCTCTCGTGTTTTTTCATCGTTATGGTCAATCTGCGGTTCTAGTGTTACACCGGTGAAGAGGTGTCCAGACGGTTTAGATCACAGCGTGCGTCAACCAGTAATCTGGACTCTCATTGTACTGCGTGACAAGATGCGCAGGAGATACAGGTGAATGGACAGTAGTTCGTCAAAGTAAACGGTCAGTGTCCGGTAGCGATCCGGCATTCAGTAATCTATATATGCTTGCCATCTTGGCCGAGGTATACTGCGCTTAGTCATGTGGATGTGTTCTTGACAGTGTCAAAATCTCAACCAGCTTGCATGGGGTGATATCTTGCAAAGTCAAATAGTGCCGAGATTGCGAACAACCTGCTTGGTGACCTGCTTGGCGGCCATCGGCTGTACTGCGGAGCCCCGTGTTCTGCCTGTGTCCAGTACGTCGACAGAGACCGCAGCATTAGAAACAGAGGAAGCATCGCCTGGGAATACGGAGCAAGACGTGACTGACGAGAAACGTGTAAACCCTGGGAATCCGCCGCTGACAGAGACTGCTACCAAAGTAGAGCAACAAACAGATAAAGCGCAGCCGGCGGAGGAGATACAGCCGAAGGAAAGCGTGCAGACGACGTACAACCAGCTGACCGCGGCAGAGTCCTATGTGATTGTTGACAAGGGTACCGAACGGCCGTTTACCGGCGAGTATACCGACAATAAAGCAGCTGGGATCTATATCTGTCGCCGCTGTAATGCACCACTTTATCGTTCGGACGACAAGTTCGACAGTCAGTGTGGTTGGCCCAGTTTCGACGATGAGATTGCCAATGCGGTGGATCGCCATACGGACGCGGACGGACGCCGAACCGAGATCACCTGTCGTAATTGCAGTGGCCATTTGGGGCACGTGTTTCTCGGCGAAGGATTTACGGCCAAGAACACTCGCCATTGCGTCAACTCGATTTCCATGAAGTTTATTCCTGCCAAGATGACTCGACCGGCGGTGATCAAAATCAAACGCGAGTGAGGTGGCGTATCGGAATCGGAGTAGGCCTGTTGTTTTGCTGCGCGCGTTTGATTTATTTGTAGGATTGCCAGTCGAAACGGCAATCCAAGGACGAGTCGGTACAAATTCCATCGAGCTGGCTGGCGTGGGCCCGCCCTCAGATGTCTGAGCGTTTGAGGCCGATCTGAAGACTTAGCCAGATCTGTTCGAGCCAGTCATATTGGTGGATCCCTGGTGAGACGACTTTCAGTTTGCTGGTAACCCAGACAGGGCGAGACCGTTTCTCCCAAATGAGTCGCGAGACTTCGTCAAGCGTCGGGAGCTTCAGACCGGAGAATCTTGGGTGGAACCACTCTTACGGATCTTATCCAGGGGCATGTCTGATACTCTACCACTTCCGTTGGTAGTTCGCTTGACCGTCGGATCGTGAATCACGACGCGTTACCTGTCGCTCGGCGAAAAACGACGAGATGGGCAACGATAACCTGTAGATGTTATAGGGTCCGAGATCGGAGTTTCTGGGATGGCGTTGTGTTGGGCTCGGGTCGAGGGGGGCGACGGCGGCCAGATCAGCAGCTAGAGTGGACACAATTGTGGTCTGCATCGAGTCGTCGAGCGCATTCACGTGCGGTGGTTGAATACGGGAAGTTGTCACCAGCAAGAAAGACCTTAGTGCCTGTTGCACCAGTGGTACCTGGGATGAGTGAAACAAGCTACAGCACGTTAGGGTTTAGCGATCGCAGTCTGGAAGCGGCTTTGGATGCGATTGCGGATGCTGGATTCGCTGGCGTTGAGATCCTGGGCCAGGCACCGCATCTCGATGAGCCACCACAGGGGAATGCGCTCAGAGTGTTTCGAGGACGGCTGGAAGACCGCGGGTTCAGATCTTGGACTGTGCACGCACCAGCCAAACGTAATGTTCCCGGGGCTCCAGATGAGGATTGGCGACAGGAGAGCGTAAAGACCCTGGAACGCTTTGTGCGATTCAGTGGTGCTCTTGGTTCTCGCGGGCTGATTGTGCACCCCGTACCGAACCCGATCTTTGTTTCGGATCCCCAGATTGGTCCATTGGATACACTCATGCAGGATGCGGTGCGGCGTTCCCTGGATGAGTTGGTCCCGATTGCAGCTGAGGTGGGGACCTGTATTCTTCTTGAGAACTTACCCTACCACTGTGATTATCCTTTATTGAGTATGCGTCAGCTCCGGCCACTTGTGGATGAGTATCCGGCTGAACACGTGGCATTGATTCTCGATACCGGACATGCCTGGACGATCGGTAATGACCCGGTTGCGGAGATCCATTTTGCGGGTGGCCGTCTGCAGGGCACCCATCTACAAGATGTTGATGCAGTCACACCGAATGATGATCACTGGGTACCGACCCATGGAGGATTGGATTGGGATGCGATCCGGGCAGCGCTTGCCGAAATCGGCTACGCAGCAAATTGGACCTTTGAAGCAGTGCAGGGACGGCAGGGTGAGTCGCCTGATGAACTCGCAAGAATGACGCGAAGCGTAGCGACTATCTGGGGGAGATCATGAGTTCTCGAGCTGTGGGAGGCGAAAGTGTCGTTATCACTGGCGCCGTTGATGGAATCCGGCGGAGGGTTCAAGCAATCAGCCTGGCGAGGCGCATGCTTGCTTGGATTTGTTGAATGTCCTGTGGGTTGCATGCCAGTGATGGGGCTCGCGGTAGGCCACTCTCGAAACCGAGCAGTTGCAGTGCGGCCTTGAGTCCAGCGGCCCGGCGAGTGAGGACTTGCCAGTCCAGTTCCAGTACGCGGTCCTGGATGGCTCTCGCCTGATCGAGGTGTCCAGTCATACCAGAGTGCATGATGTCGTAGCACTCGCGGGGCGCGATGTTTCCTAACATCATACAGGCACCATCTGCTCCAAGCATCACACCGGCCAGCAACAGGCTTCCATTTCCGATCCAAAACCGTTTTGACGTGGAAACAAATCTCCGCACACGAGCCTCGAATCGTAAGTCGGCAGATGCGATGTAACCGAAGACATTTTCTTGCGCGAGCCAGGTACCAATTTGCTCGGCTTCAGCACCAGCAGGCGTACTCGTGCTGAGAAAAGTTCCGGGCATCATTTGATGAATGATTAGCACAGGTACTTCGATGCGCGGAATCACAGCGCTGAAATAGTCATCAATGTTTGCCGTCAGGCGAGGGATTCGAATTCGGATCAACTCAGCTCCCGCCTCGACAAATCGATTGGCTATTCTCAGTGTTTCACTGGTCGAAGGGCTATCGACTCCAGCGATCAAGAGTTTTTGTCCTTGATTGACGCACTGGACCGTACGGATAATTTCCAGCCGGTCGGATTCGGAGAGAAAAGCCTCTTCCCCGTTCTCAGAATTCAGCACAAAACCTGACAAGGGTGTTTTCATCCAACGGGCAACATTGTGCTCGATGGCGGGGAAATCGACCTTGTCGTCGTGACGGAACGGGGTGGGGCTGGGAGCGACGATGATGGGGTCTTGTTGGGGTATCGCCACGACACTTTTCCAGGGGTAAAACGGAGGTGTTGCTCGGTGGTTCGAGTGGGCAACAAGTGACCGTTATCATACGGTGGCTCAGGACTGTGTAACATCAGGGTGTGCCCATGCCAGTGGTGTTGCTGGGGTTTTGGGGCAGATTTGAGTCTTGCGATGTGCCGCTTTCGGTACTGTCGAGTGGAGAACCGTTTCTCGCTGTCGTACACTGTTGTTTGAGCTGCGTTACCGCTACGAGCTATGCCACCAGCTGTCTGGGGTGTTGTACGATCTGTGGTACAGACCCCAAGTTTTTGTCTTGATGAATTCGCGTACGTTCCCGTTTCTTGCAGAGGTATGGAACTGTGTTTCGACCGTTGACTTTATTGGCTGTGATCGGGTTTTCGCTCACGGTTTCTCCTGAACTGACTGCGGCGGATCCGCAACTTCTCTCGGTCAAGAAGATCTGGGATGCGGGGAAACACAATGCGTTTACTGATCTGGCGCGCCATCACAATTGCTGGTGGGTCACGTTTCGAGAAGCGGAAAAACATGGCAAAAGTAATGGGAAAGTCAGAGTCATTGTCTCGGCAGATGGGGAGAACTGGGATTCGGCAGCGCTAATTAGTCAGCGCGGAGTTGATTTGCGTGATCCCAAATTGTCTGTAATGCCTGATGGACGATTGATGCTCATAATGGGAGGGAGTATCTACGATACCAGCAAGTATGGTACGCGATCCCCGCGAGTTTCTTTTTCCAAGGATGGTCGGCAATGGACAGAGCCAGCTAAGCTACTAGCGGAAGACCACTGGTTATGGCGCGTGACTTGGCACAAAGGCCAGGCCTGGAGTGTCAGTAAACTGGGAGAAGGGAGTGACCCTCGTCGAGGAATGCTTTATCGAAGTAGCGATGGGCTTGATTGGGAGTGGATCACCGAGTTTCGACTTCCGAACAATTCCTGGAATGCCAGTGAAACGACATTGAGATTTATGCCAGATGGTGAGTTGATTGCGTTGACTCGACCGCATTGGATTGGTACGAGTCGACCGCCGTACAAAGAATGGTCGTGGACGAAGATCGGGGAAAATGTTGGTGGCCCCAATTTCATTCGTTTGCCGAACGGACAACTTTGGGCGGCTGCCCGGCAGTACGGAAAAAAACGCGTTACGGTTTTGGCGCGGATGGCCCGTGACGCGTACCAACCCGTGCTGACATTGCCCAGTGGTGGTGACAATAGTTACCCCGGTATGGTTTGGCATGATGGGTTGCTGTGGATGAGCTACTACTCATCACACGAAGGCAAGGCCAGTATTTATCTGGCTCAGATCAAGATGCCCTGATCCTGTGGGTGTTTTCGACCGGGGCAGTGAGGTTCTCTACGGCCGGAGACCGTGACCGGTGTACCTGTCTCTCAGCAGGATACTGATCGAGACGCGGTCAAATAATGTCCCACGCATTTGCCGAGCTGGCTGCGAGTCGTCTCGTTTGTCGTGTGCGGTCACTAGTTGGTCACGAAAAGCTCGCCTGTGATCGATTGGATGACATCCGGCCACAATTGGATGACGAGACGGTTTTGTTCAGCGACAGCATATCAGCCATTGATAGATGCAGCGATTTTCTGATCGCGTTACCGGCATGTGATTTGCTATTGATGGCGATGGATTTATTACTCCAGCGAAAAGGAATTAAGCGATGAAACGTGTGATGACAACCGTTAGCCTGTTTGTGGTGTGGGGAGTGTTATCGACAGCAGTGGCCGCTGATCCGAACCCGTTCGTCAGGCGGACTGCGGCCGGCGCGCGATCCGGGAGGGTGAATTATTACGACCGGACCGGCAAGCGGGTCGGCAGTAGCCGGAGCATCGGAAATCGGACGACTTACTACGACCGAAGTGGTCGCGTCAGCGGAGTTCGACGCGGCAATCAACGGCGGACGACATTCGTCGACCGTAATGGCCGGACGCAGGAACGTAGCAGAACTTCGGGGAAGCGGACGTCGTATTATGACCGTACCGGACGCACTACAGGCTATAGTCGTGTCCAGGGTAAGCGGACGTCGTATTACGACCGCAGCGGCCGTCGTACAGGCAGTAGTCGCACCTCTGGCAGCCGTACCACATTTTACGACCGTTCCGGGAAAATTGTGGGACGAAGTGATCGACGCAAGTGATCGTTCCCGCATTGGCGATGGTTTTCATTCCGTTGCCAGAATCGGTACCGCACTTATGGTGTTTCAGTTTGTCCTGAGGATTGCGCAAATCCAGTGGTGATGAGTTCACAGTAAGTCTGCGTACGGCTGAATTCGAGTACCGCTCGAATTCGTTTTCCAGTTCGCGGATGTGTTGCTGCCAGGTCTTCGAGCGATCTGGCAGCAGCAGGTGATCTAGAGACTTGTTCGACAAATGACTCAGCTTGAACAGGATCAGGAACCTCGAGTCTGGCAAGTGTCCGGGCGGCAACTTGTGGATTGGCGCACGCCAGCAAGCCACCGCGATCGCAAGTGAACTCGCACCTGCGGCTCCAGGCCCGAAACAGCAAGTGAAAGATCAGGTACAGGCTGCGCCCCGCCATCGCACTGCTGGTCGAATGTGTGAGCGCTAACCAACTCGTGTGACCGCATTTAATATGTGCCAGCTCGTGTCCAATAATAAATTGTAATTCTGCAGATGTCATGCGATTGACGAGTCCTCGGTAGAGAACCACGCTGCCCTCACTCATGAAACCAAGTGCGTGCGCGTTGATTGCGTCCACTTCCATCAAGTAGATCGGTGGTAAGTGCATTTCGAGCCGTTTGGCCGCTTCAACCGACAGTTGGTGGATTTCTGGAAAATTCGTGGCGTCAATGGGAGTCGACATCTGTCTCTCACGACGTTCCGTCATCTTGATGCGGATGACCGCAATGACCAATAACACGAGCATCAGACCTAACGTACCGATCGACAGGAGCGTGGCCAGGAAAACGGCCACCGCTAGTAGCTCAATTTCACCCTTTACGCGCAAGCGAGATGCAGTGACACGGCCCGTAGATTGGGATGATGATCCAAATCGCAGTTTGGTTTGCTTGCGTGGTTCAGGGGCCGTGGGTTGGTTTGATCGCGAACGACCGACAAGCACTGGAGGCTTGCGTTGTGGAGAGTTGATCTGGCGACGCCGTGTACTTGTGCGCTGCGCAACCTCAGTTTGGGCTGGATGACTGGCTGGCAATTGGATCTTTTTCCGGCAAGCGGGACATTTAGCGATTTTTCCGAACACCTTGCTGGGGGCGCTAATGCGGCGGTCACAGCAAGGGCAGAAGAACCAGTATTTGATGCGCGTTCTCATCTGCTTTGCATTCTGAAACGGTGAT
>CEUS01043190.1_pt1 | contig 10479 bp, 7 predicted proteins | sample 427031 | NCBI WGS metagenome assembly CEUS01 (sample SAMEA2622837, study PRJEB7988) | marine metagenome | biome: marine biome (ENVO:00000447); feature: marine epipelagic mixed layer (ENVO:xxxxxxxxx); material: "saline water (ENVO:00002010), including plankton (ENVO:xxxxxxxx)" | depth 140 m | reverse complement strand
CCCGCCGCGTTCCCGCCTGCTGCCGTGTCGGCCGAAGCCAGTGTGCGACCGAACAACTCGTTCAAGGCCTCCTCGAACGTGTCCCGCATAATGACCTGCCCGGCGTACGCCACAATCACCTGCTTCAGCTCTGGAATCGCGGTACTCTCGTTGTTCACGAAGCCCTGGTCCTGCTGCGGGCGACGCGCCTGGGGCTCACCATCTGGACCCAGCTGCTGCGGTTCGTCCGACTCCTGACGGGCTTGCAGGTAAATCGGTTCGACATACAGAAACGAACTCTCGATTGGAATCGCCAGCAGATTTCCACGTATCACCTGTGATCCTCGCTGACCCCAGAGCGTCAGCTGACTCGAAATATCCGGCTGCTGATCGATACGCGCCTCCAGCTGCATGGGACCGAAAATCAGCTTATCCTTCGGCAACTGGTAGACCACAAGATCTCCGTAGTCGTCACCGTCACAGCGCGCGGCGAGCCATCCGATCATATTGTCCTTCTTTGCCGGGGTGTAGGGCACCATCAGAAGAAACTCCTCGCGCTCTTCCCCTGGCAGTTTCACGATGATGTAATACGGCTCCATTCGCTGCGCGCGATCGCTGTAGATCTCATTCGGAATCTCCCAGAGATCCTCCTGATTGTAGAAGACGTTCACGTCCTGCATATGGTAGGTCCGGTACATAAACGCCTGCACGCGGAACAGATCCACCGGGTAGCGAACGTGCGCACGAAGGTCCGCGGGCATCTCGTCGATCGGAACCAGCAGGCCCGGGAAGATGCTGGCGTAAGCGTTGATCAGCGGATCTTCACTGTCAGCCTGGTAGAACGTAATGTCCCCGTGATAGGCGTCGACCACGACCTTGACCGAATTCCGGATGTAGTTGATCGCATTTCGTCCACCGGTTCGCGTCGAATACGGATACATATTCGTCGACGTATAGGCATCAAGCATCCAGAACAACCGGCCTTCCGAAATCACCAGATAGGGATCCCCGTCGTAGTGGAGAAACGGCGCAACCTTCCGTGCCCGTTCTACGATCTGACGGTAGTACATCAGACGTGAATCCGGGAGCATATAGCTCGTCAGTACCAGATTCGGATCCATAAAGCGAATCGCGAAAGCCAGCCGGTTGAAGAAGCCTCCGATCTCCACACCCCCATCGCCCGCATACGTCGTCTGTTTGTTCTCACTCCCGCTCGGGTAATCGAATTCCTGGGTTGCGGTCTTGACCGCCACCGTGCCGTACGTCATCCCACCGTAATAGATTTCGGGCCGGGTTACTTCGAGATCATCCAGACCCACTGGCGGGATGTCCCGCACTAGAAATTCGGGCAAACCCTCGGGCGACACCTGGTTGACAGGGCTGACCGCAACACCGTACCCGTGTGTGTACTGGAGTCGCTCGTTCACCCAAGCTCTCGCCTGCTGGGGTAGACGACGCGTATCCATTTCCCGCGCCGATAACATAACCTGTCGGTAGACGCCGTCGATCGTATAGCGATCCACGTCCACATCTCTGAACACGTAGTAGGGCCGAATTTCCTGCACCTGCTGATACGTCTGCTCCATCGGCCGTTCGTCCCAGATCCGCACGTTCCGGATCGTGAGGTCGTTCCGATCGATCTCTTCACGAGTGAGCGACTCCTCCGCGGCGAAGGGACGTTCCTCGACTCGGTGCAACCCGTAGGCCTGCCGCGTCGCCGAGATGTTATGCTCGATATAGGGTGTTTCGCGAGAGAGTTCGGTTGGGTCAACGACCAGTTTCTGGACGACCGTCGCGGGAACCGAGCCGACGACCACCGCACCACCCACCAGAATGCCCAGCCCGATCAGTGGATAGCGACTTTCCCGTTTGCTGATGTTCAGGAAGAAGAGAACCGACGTGGCGATGAACAGAATCACAAGAAACCAGTACGCCCAGATCTGCACGTTCACATCAACGTAGCCCGCCCCCGTGAAAATCCGACCCTGCGAGAAAAGGAGTCCGTAGACTTTCAGCCGGTAACTCCAGGCGACCAGCAGGAGGAAGACTCCACCCAACGCAGAAAAGTGAGCCAGCGGTCGGGGCATCAGCTGAATGCTTTCCTGAAGCCTCACGCCGCCGCTCATCGCGTACGTCAGACCGACCACGATCGCCGAAACAATCACCGCTCCGATCAGGAAATTCACGACAAACTGATAGAACGGGAGGGCGAACACGTAAAAGCCGACATCCCGACTGAAAATCGGGTCGAGGACACCGAAAGACTGGCTGTGCAGATAGCGCCAGACGAGCGGCCACTGGCCCGCTCCGATGTTCCCCATCACAAAGACCAGCACCGCCGTCGCGATGACGTAGCCTCGCCGACGTTTAAGCAGCCCTTCGATCGACAATTCCCCCTCGACGGGCGAGCCACCGACTTCCAGCGCGAATCGGGTGAATTTTCCGGCGAAATACAGGTTCACACCGACTACCACGCCGGACAGAACGGCGAAGCAGGCGCCGGTCGCAAACCGCGCTTTCACGAACTGCCAGAAAACGTGGTTGTAGTCGGTCGCCACGAACCACATCCAGTCCGTATAATAGGCGACCAGCCAGCTTGCGCCGATCGCACCCCCCAGAATCACCAGGAGGATCCAGAGTCGATTGGGTTGTCCGTCCATACTACTCCCTTAGAAACAGTTGAATGTCATACACTTACGAACAGGCAAGAAAACAAAATTCGATGCCCCTGTCACCACCAATCAGAGCCGAATTTCCGGTTCCTCGTTTTTTGGGTTTTCAACCGGAGCCGGAGAACGTTCCTTCTCTCAATGGATTGGCACCCCTTCATCGTTCACTTTCCCATCGTCTTGATCATCGCATCCGTGCTCCTCGATCTCGGAGCGATCGCCGCCCGGAAGCCGGATCTGCATCTCGCGGGGATGATCCTGTTCCTTGCGGGGGCAGTCACGGCAGTTCCCGCGGCCTTTTCAGGCGAAACCGCCTCGGAAACGGCGGGTCTCATCCCCGGCATCGCCGAAGATCTCGCCCACCACGAAGATATGGGCACCTTGACCGCCTGGTTGACCGCCGTCCTGTCCCTCGCGCGAATCCATCTGACCATTCGGAATCGATTTCATACCCGGGCGGGATCGGTCTGGCTCATCGCAGCCGTAGCAGTGGCCGTAATCGCAGGTTGGAGCGGCTACACGGGGGGAGTCCTCGTCTATCGCTTTGGGGCGGGAATGCTCCCAATCCAGCCCTGAAAGGTCCCCTTGCCAGTCTTCCTGCACAATCCTCACAGCGTCCTGGCCACGCTGGAAACCCGCCCTCAGGACGTGTTCGAAATTCGCCTGCCCGGTGGCAAGCTGAGCGAAACGTGGGAAGCCGTCCGCACCGAGGCCGAAAGCATCGGTATCCCGATCGGCGAGCCACAACCCCGGAATCGTAAATCGTCGCGCGATTCGGGCAGAGCAACCCTCACCGAGGCCGTCGTCAAGGAAAGAGATCCCCTTCCCATCGACAGGATCCTCTCCTCGGAAGTCACCGAAGGTCTCTACCTCGCACTGGACGGTGTCCAGGATCCCCAGAACCTCGGATCGATTTTTCGATCCGCCGCATTCTTCGGTGTCCGTGGCGTGATCCTCACCCGCGATCGCGCAGCCCCGGTCTCGCAAACCGTCTACGATGTCTCGTCCGGAGGGGTCGAGCGTGTCCCCTTCAGCGCCGAAACGAATCTCTCACGCGCACTCGACACCGCCAAAGAACGCGGCCTCTGGATACTCGGGACGTCGGAACACGCGGATACCTCTATCGGCGAGATTACACTCGATCGGCCCTGGCTGCTCGTCCTCGGCAACGAGGAATCCGGCGTACGGCGGCTCACGCTCGAGCGCTGCGACCAGGTCTGCACCATTCCTTCAGTCGGAGCCGTAACTTCCCTCAACGTAGCCGTCGCGGCGGGCATCCTTCTTTCGAGCCTCACACGGTAGCTATCGACCCGGGCAGGGGCCAGTTGTTGGCTCTATCCCCTAACTGTATCTTGAATTGACCGAATGAAAGGATCGATGTGAAAACCGTGTTCTGGGATGTAGACACCCAGGTCGACTTCATCTCCCCCGACGGGAAGCTCTACGTCGACGGATCCGAAGAGATCAGAGACAATCTTGCCCGTCTCACGACCTTTGCGCGAGAAGCGGGGCGCATCGTTGCGTGCGTCGACTACCACACGGAGACCGATCCGGAAATTTCCGATCAGCCTGATTTCATCGACACGTTTCCCCCACATTGTCTGATCGACAACCCCGGCCAGCTAAAAATCGAGGAAACCACCCCTGCCGACCCCTTCTGGGTCGACCCAGATCCCATCCCGCAAGACGTGCTCCGTTCGCAACTCGACGAACACACAGGCGACATCATTTTTCGCAAGAGACGATTCGACGTCTTCACCAACCCGAACGTCGACATCGTCCTCGACCTCCTCGCTCCGGACAAGATTGTGCTCTACGGAGTTGCCCTCGACGTCTGCAATCGATTCGCGATCGACGGCTTGCTCGAAAGAGAGGTCGCCCCGATATCCCTGGTCCTCGACGCAACCCGCGCCATCGATCCCGCACGTGGAGACGAACTGGTCGACGCCTGGCAGTCTCGTGGCGTTGCTGTCGTCAGTACCGCCGACGTTGTTTCCCGGAACCTAGCGTGAACGGCGATCCCCGTGACCGCGTCGATCGACTGCGCCGGGCGGACCCCAGGAGGACACCCGACGAAGACCCAGAAGGCCGAATCCCGCCCGGTCAGTATCTCACGACCAAGTTTCCTGTCTTGACCCACGGCCGGACCCCTAAGGTCAGCACCGACTGCTGGAAACTTCGGGTGTTTGGCGCCGTCGCTGAGGAAGTCACCTGGGGTTGGGATGCGTTCAACGCTCTCCCCCAGGTGGAAATCACATCCGATTTCCACTGCGTAACCCGCTGGAGCCAACTCGACAACACCTGGGCGGGGATCTCTATCTCCGAGGTTGTGAACCACATCCAGATTCTCGCAGACGCCCGATACGTCACGGTTCACGCCCACGGCCAGTACACGACCAACCTCCCGCTCGCAGATTTGCTCGACGAAGAGGTATTGTTCGCCCACAGTTGGAACGGGAAGCCTTTGACGCCCGAACACGGGGGGCCGATGCGACTGGTCGTTCCCAAGCTCTATGCTTGGAAGAGCGCAAAGTGGGTCGAAGCGCTCGAGTTTATGACGCACGATCGGCGGGGGTTCTGGGAGGAAGCGGGTTACCACGATCGTGGCGATCCGTGGAAGGAACAGCGGTTTAATTGACCACGATGACCGACATCGCCCCGGGATCTTCCTGTTTTTGATTTTCTTATGAAGCAATCACTCACTAACCTATGAGCGTGTGGACGTCTTCCTCAGACTGATTTCCTACATCAGACCCTACCTTTACCATCTGAAATGAATCGCTATTTGGGTGGTCTACGCATCGACCCCGGGGAGGGGGGGGCATTCGATGCATTCTTGATTTCATCCACGAATGCATCCACCTCCTCGTCGTACGTCTCGAACGGGTCTCGAAAACTCAAGTGGTGTTCGTTCTCCAGGTAGACAGAATCCCAATCAATGATATATCTCACCCGGTTTTCGGACAGGACCTTGACCAGCCGCGAACGGCCCTTCGCCCGCGTGTCCTGTGGGGGCTCGAAGCTCGCGCGGTCCACGTGGTCGTCCTTCACCACACGCTGAGTCGACCCCTGGCGTTCCAGATCGTAGAAGAGGCTCTTGTCGGGGTTGATGTTGTGATATTCCAGGTCCAGACTCTGCATCCACGGATCGCTCCACGACAGACCCTCTTCTTCACGGAACATATCGAGCAGCCATTTCTTCGTCACCCAGTCCACCCGGTCCACGCACGACATCGGATCCCGCTCCAGATCGTTCAGCGTGCGCTCCCATTCCCTGAGCACCCAGTCGGACTCCTCATCCAGACCCGTCAGATGACGCTGAGCCAGCTCCAAGTAGGATCGTTGAATGTCGATTGCCGTCAACGTCCGGCCGTCGCTCCGCTCCAGCAGCCAGCGATGTGTGGGATCGCGCGACACCTCTTTTAACGCCCACACCGGATCGGTTAGACCGACGTCCCTCGGGAAAACTTTTCGTTCCAAGAGGTTCAGGACCATCGCGGTCGTCCCGATCTTCAGGGCCGCCGCATACTCCGACATATTCGAATCGCCCACCAGCAGATGCAGACGTCGGAACCGGCTATGGTCGGCCAGCGGCTCGTCGCGCGTGTTGATAATCGCGCGAGAGAACTGGATCCACTGATAGATCTCCGTCACGATATGATCCGCCCGCTGGGAGATCTGATAGACCACAGGATCTTCGCGATACGCCTCTTCTCGATCTTCGCGACCGTAGTAGTAGAAGCTGTCGTCATAGCTGCCTACGCGACCCGCTCCCGCAAAAATCTGTCGAGTAACCAGGAAAGGAAGAAGTGACGGAATAACCACTGTCGAGAAGGGCACGTTACGCCGAACCAGATAGTTCTCGTGACAACCGAACGTCGCCCCCGTAAAGTGGTCGACGTTGTTTTTCAGGAACGCGGCTTCCTTTTCGAGACCCAGCGACTTGAGAGCACGCTGAAGAATTCTCTCTCCAGCTCGGTCGAAGGCCACCACATCGAATAGGCTCTTGCACTCCGGGGTCGTGTATTCAATGTGCCCCATATCGATGTAGACACGCCCGGAATTGTAGAGGAATCCGCCGTTACCCGGTGGCTCGTCTCGACCCCGGTAATGGATGTCGACGATGCCGATTCGCTCGGAATGAAAGATGTGGTCTTTGACCTTCACGGAGATGGCATCCGGACTCACGAAACCTTCGTGTTCCGGCGCCATACAACCGTATTCGGTTTCCAGACCGAAAATGCGATCTTCCATAGGCTTCAGATAGACGGGTTAAATAAAAAGCCAGACCTCGTAAGGCCCGGCGGATTCCATCCAGGAGTGGTTCAGACCCTTACTCCCGAATGGACGAAACGATCGATTCAATTTCTTCCGGTTCCACGTGCCGGAACTTGGTTTTTCCACTTCCGGCAGGATCGAGAACCACGGCTTCGACCTCCAGGGTCCGGAGGGCTTCTCGAACCACCGCCGACGCATCAGCCTCCGAGGCCGCGGCTTTGAGCTCTTCTTCGTCGGGAGGCAGGCTATCCTGTTCTCCCGCCCAACGCCCCAGACCCCAGGCGTCGAGGGCGACGGACAACGCGTCACTCAGGGCATGACTGGAAGGATCCGCCGCAAGGATGTGTTCGCGCATCAGTCCGTCGGCTTCGGCTACACCCCCGATCGCAGCCGCTGACTCGTAGCGATGGAACGTTCCGTCGTAATCGACTGTGAAGAAAGAAGATCCTCCATCATCCTGGCCCAGTTCCGCGAGGAGAACGCGCGCAATATAGGGGGACCGTATAACGTCATCAAAAGCGCTCTTCACAGCGGGGCCGAGTCCAAAATGGACGATCTGTTGTAGGGTTACATCGGCGTCGGAGTAGTTGAACCCGATCACGTGAGCCAAGTCAACGGCTGACTGCCGTAGCTTTTCGATATCCGTCGGATGACCGACCGATCCCAATCCGATCCGGTCGTATGCTTCGAAGAGCTTCTGCGACCCCCCTTTCAGGGTCACCATCAACAGTCCGTCTGCGAACGCCACACCTACTACAGGGCTTCCATCGCGCAGTTGATCCTCGATGTAGTCCCTGCGGTTCGCAATCGCTTCGGCAAAGCGGTATGGTTCGTCCAGAAGCATCTGTCAGTCCAGGAACCGCGTGTGGAGGTCGCGAAGCTCGTCCTCCCCAATGTCGTCCTGGCCCTCCGAGGTAATCGTCTTCACCGTTGGCGGGATGTCAGTGGAGCGTTCGTAGCGTCCGGTCGCTGAATCGTATTCGGCCGCCGTAAACAGCAGACGCAACGAAAGACCGACGGCATCGTCACGACTCAATTCGGGATAGGGCGTTCCACTCCACCGGTTGGTGTAGTACATCACCCCCCGAATCGCCGCTGCGCCCGATCCCGTCGTCGCGAAATCCGTGACTTCGAACTGCGCTCCAAGCGCATCGTAGAAGTAGATGCGTCCGACGTCGCCGCGGGTGTCGTAGGTGGCAAATATCGGGATCACTGCGCCAATGCCCTGGACGGCCATCGGCAGGTTGTCGCGGATCAACAAGGAGAGCCGGCGCAGCTTGGCTTCGATACTCATTTCCTGAAGCTGACGCCGACGATGATACTGGAAGGAGTGCTCGAGGATCCGTGCGATTTCGAACGCCATCGCCGGAGACCCCGAAATGGCCATCACCGAATGGCGGTCGATTGGAATGACCTTGTCGGCTCGATCATAGAGTACCGCGTTTCCCGCTGTGGCTCGGCGATCGCCGGCCACGACCACGCCGTCCTGATAGCGCAGGGCGAGGATCGTCGTACCTTCCGTCGGATGGAATGGGAGGCCCTTTCCATCGCCTTCCACGCCCGCAATAACGTTCGCCGGAAACTGATACCCCTCCGACTTCAACAAGTCGAAGAAGTCACCGCCGTCACTCATAAGCGGCTTATTCTCCTGTCCGCTGGCGATACCGTCGGGCCTGATTCGGATCGACGCGGCGCATACGCTTCAGGAGATCGCGCGTGTCAGGACGCTCGACCTTCGGACGCGACGGACCCGATTCATCGTCTCCATCGGGCCCACCACCCGGCCCGGGGCGCGTTCGGCGTTCATACCCGATCCATTCAGCCATTGTGTCCTCCGTGAAAGTCCCGGGCTCGCCCTCATGTCACCACGGGATGATTTTCGATCTTTTTCAGTTCATCGATCAGTTGTGCGACAGTAGCCGACGCATCAAGGGCAACGTTGCATTGTTGCGCCAGGTCTGAATCGACCATCGGCTTCAGATCGATCGATTCGTGCCTCCCGTTCAGCCCGAAAACAATTCGGTCCCAGTTGATCGACTTCACCTCTTCACTAAACTTCTCCAGCGATCGTCCGCGGAAATAGGCTCGGGTCCGTTCGGGCGGTTCTGCCATCGCTTTGGCCACTTTCCCATCGTCGACCAGCCGGACGAATTGCCCTTGGGCTTCGAGAAGGTAATATAACCCAAGAGTCTGATCGACGTTATGATACTCGAGGTCCTGACTTTGCATCCAGAAAAGATGGTCGGGATTGTCCCACGACAGTGACTCTTCATCGCAGAACGAATCGATCAGATACTTCTTGGTCACCCAGTCGAGCGTACCCACAAGAGACATCGGGTCTGCCTCCAGGGCGTCCAGCGTGTCTTCCCACGAGCGCAACACCCAGTCGGTTTCATCGTCCCTACCCGCATAGTCTTCCTGAGCCAGGGCGAGATACGCACGCTGGATGTCCACCGACGGAACCAGCTGATTCGGTTGCCCTTCCACTTCGACCAGCCATTGGTAGGTCTGATCTTTCGCCACGTTTCGAAGCGCGGCGATCGGATCACGGAGCCTGAAGTCAGGCAGTCGATCCGCCTCGATCATGTCGACGATGAGCGCCGTCGTCCCCACCTTCAAGGCCGTCGCAAACTCAGACATATTTGCGTCACCCACGATCACGTGGAGACGTCGCCATCGTTCCGAATCGGCGTGAGGCTCGTCCCGAGTGTTGATCAGCGGGCGCTTGTGCATCGTGTCCACACTCGCGATCACTTCGAAGAACTCGGAACGTTGCGACAGCTGATAGATTGGCGCCCGGTCGCCCCGTTCTTCCCCCACTTTCCCCGCTCCAGCGAAGATCTGTCGCGTAGCAAAGAAAGGAAGCAGCCCGGAGACGATTCTGTCGAAGGGCACCTCCCGGGCCATCAGGTAATTCTCGTGACAACCGTAACTATGGCCTTCAAAATCCGTGTTGTTCTTATAGACACGAACCTCGCCGGCCTCGATCGCCGCTGTTCGACGCTCGGCGCAGATGTTTACGATGCGTTCTCCGGCCTTGTCCTGAGCCACGAGCTCGAACAGACCCGTGCATTCGCCAGTCGAGTACTCGGGGTGCGTGTGGTCGTTGTAGAAGCGCGCCCCGTTGTAAATGATCAGATCGCTCTTCAATTCCTTGAAGGGGATCTTCCGCTGTCGATCCTGCTGCAGGTGAACCTTTTCGTCCGTGTCATTCAGCAGTTCATCGACCTCGAACCCTCTCACATCTTTTCTCGGGTTCTCGAGCTGGTAGTCCCACAGAGGTACGAAGTCGCCCTGCAGGTAACACCTGATCAGCTGCATCGACTCCTCGACCACGTCCATCTTATCGACGCCGTCGATCGTAATGCCGTACTCTGTTTCGATTCCGAAGATTCGACCCATCGAGATCAGATCACGCGTTGCGAGCTCGACCGTCGGCGGTCGGCCTGGGGTCGAATTGGTGACACCCGCACGACGTTCTCAGGATCGTAGTCGAGCAGTTTGAGCCAGTCCTCGGTGTTGTCGGTCGGAGGGAAGATCTCGTTCTCCGCGT
>CEUS01041221.1_pt1 | contig 10479 bp, 12 predicted proteins | sample 427031 | NCBI WGS metagenome assembly CEUS01 (sample SAMEA2622837, study PRJEB7988) | marine metagenome | biome: marine biome (ENVO:00000447); feature: marine epipelagic mixed layer (ENVO:xxxxxxxxx); material: "saline water (ENVO:00002010), including plankton (ENVO:xxxxxxxx)" | depth 140 m | reverse complement strand
TTAGGAAAAAAAATAATTAAAAATGATTCTAGTATTTTAGATATTGGTTCAAATGATGGTACGTTTTTAAATTTCTTTGCTAAAAATAAAAAATTAAATATTTTTGGTATAGATCCGTCTGCAAAAAAGTTTAGTAAATTTTATAAAAAAAATATTAATTTGATTGTTAATTTTTTTTCATTATCTGAAATTAAAAAATTTTTTGAAAAAAAAAAAATAAAGCCAAAAAAATTTACTTTAATTTCTTCCTTAGCAATGTTTTACGATATAAATGATCCAAACAAATTTTGCAAAGATATAAATTCCCTTTTAGAATCAGATGGACTTTGGATTCTAGAAATGTCGTATTTTCCATTACTTCTTTCGAATTTAACTTATGATCAAATTTGTCACGAGCATATTGCTTATTATACTTTAACTTCTTTTAATAAAATTATTAAAAAAAATGGATTAAAATTAATAGACATAAGTTTTAACGAAATTAATGGTGGAAGCATTGAAATAATATGTGCAAAAAAAAACTCCAAACATAAAGTTAATAATAAAAAGATTTCTAATGCACTAAACGCAGAGAAAAAAATAAATAAAAAAGCGTATGAAAGATTCAATGCTAGAATTGAAAATACAAAAATAAAAATTAATAAATTTTTAAATAAATTCAAAAATAAAAAAATAATTGGATACGGGGCTTCTACTAAAGGTAATATTGTTTTAAATCATTGTAAAATAAATGATAAAAAATTAAATTTAATATGTGATGCCAATCCAGAAAAATTTGGGAAATATACCCCGGGATCAAATATTAAAATAATTTCTAAAGAAAATATGAGAAAACTAAAACCTGACTATTTATTTATTTTAATATGGTCTTTTAGAAAAGAAGTTATTAAGCAAGAAGAAAAATATATTAAAAATGGGGGTAAACTAGTATTTCACTTACCCAAATTTCATATTATTGATAAAAATAATTATAAAAAGTATTTAAAAAAAGATTTAAAATCTTTTGCATATAAAATTTAAAATGAGAATTCTCATTATAGGAAAAAAATCATTTTTAGCAAAAAATTTCATAAATAAATATAAAAAAGATAAAATTTTTTATTTTGATTCATATTTTAGTAATAATTATAAAAAATTTCTTAAAAAAATATATTCTTATGTGCAAAGAAAAAAAATTAAACATATTATCAATTTTGCAGGAAATAATGATAATTCGGTCTATCCTAGCGATAAAAATAATATATTAAGGGATAATTTTATTTTACCAATTGCTTTGGTTAATTTATTTAAAGAAAAAAAAGTCAATTTTACTTTTTTCTCCTCTGCGGAAATTAATAAAATAGATAATTTAAGTAATAATAATTTATACGCTTTATCTAAATTTTTTTTACAAGATTCTTTAAAATTTATATCTAATAAAAATAAAATTTCATTAATAGAAATTGATAATGTTTATGGCCCTCATGATATAAATTTTAACAGATTAATACCTTCTATAATGCTAAAAATTCTTACTAAAAAAAAAATAAAAATTAACTTAAGGCAAAATAGAAAGTTAATTTACGTTAAAGATGTTTTGCCAATTATTTTTAAAACATTAAAAAATAAAAAAAACTTAAGTTTTGTTACAATTAAAGGAGAACAAGTCAATATTTTAAAACTTTGGAAATATATAAATAAAATTATTAAAAACAAAAAATTACAAAAAAAAAATTACTTTAATAATTTTGTAAAAACTTTTGAATGGTATAAAAATAACTTATCTAAGATACGGAAATCATCAAAAAAATATCAATAACTGTATGATAATTTTAAAAGCTAAAAAACATGGTGGCCAGGGACGGAATCGAACCGCCGACACAAGCCTTTTCAGGGCTCTGCTCTACCGACTGAGCTACCTGGCCTAATTAGAATCTGTAAATTATTCTACCCTTTGTTAAATCATATGGAGTAACTTCGACCAAAACATTGTCGCCGGTTAATATTCTTATTCTATTTTTTTTTAATTTTCCAGCTGTATGTGCCAAAACTTCATGATTATTTTCTAATTTTACTCTAAACATTGCATTAGGCAGCAATTCTTTTACCTGCCCCTTAAATTCTAAAAAATCTTGTTTGGCCAATCATTCCTCCTATATTTAATTTATAGTTCTAAATAATATTATAAAATAAATCAATGTTAAATTTTATGTTTTGGAAAATGTTTAACATTCCACGGTTTGCCCAGATCGTTAAGAGAAACTTCTATAGTTTCTGAAATTAAAGTGATAATACCATCTCCAGCAAAAAAAATGTTGATTTCACTATTTTGGTTTGGAAGTTGATTGCATTTAATTGCCAAACATTCTAATAGCCTATTTTTATTTTTTTGATTTATTTTTTTAGAACTTACTTTTAAAATATCCTCAAACTTTATTGCTGATCTAATCCTTTTGTTTTTTCTAAACGCTCCTTTTTCTAAATCCTCCCACATAAATCTACTAATCATCATTATAAATGTTTTATTTTTTTTCAAAAAAATAATATCTTTAACTTTCACTAAACTATCCTGGCAATAAGCAGAGATAACTTTTAGATCTTCTATATTTTTACCTAATAATTTAAGATGATCCGATACTTCTAGATTCATTTAACTCTTTTTATTTGAGCTCCACAATTTGATAGTTTTTTCTCTAGCTTTTCATAGCCTCTATCCAGGTGATAAATTCGATTTACGATTGTTTTGCTAGAAGGTATAAGTCCAGCTAAAACCAAACATACCGATGCCCTCAAATCTGTAGCCATTAGTTCGGCGCCATTTAATTTACTTTTCCCATAAATTATTGCCTTGCTACCTTTAATTTTAATTTTAGCACCCATTCTTCTTAGTTCTGAAACATGCATAAAACGATTTTCAAAAATATTTTCTTTTATTGATGATATACCTTCGGCCAAGGTCATTAAAATCATAATTTGAGCTTGTAAATCTGTTGGAAAACCAGGGTATGGTTTGGTTATAATATTTATATTTTTTAACTTTTGTCTTCGATTTACAATTAAATAGCTTTTCTTTTTAACAATTTTAACACCCATATTATTTAGTATTTTTATTTCAGTAGAAATTATTTTAGGTTTAATATTCTTTATTTTTAAATAGCCCTTTGTTAAAGCAGCGGCTATAATATAAGTGCCTGCTTCGATTCTATCAAAAATAACGTTGTGAATTGCGGGTTTTAATTTTTTAATTCCAAAAATATTTATATTTCGTTTTCCCTTTCTTTTTATTTTACAACCAATTTTTTTCAAAAAAACAATTAAATCTTCAACCTCGGGTTCTATTGCGCAATTTCTAAGTTTTGTTTCTCCTTCTGCAAAACATGCTGCGATTAAAATATTTTCTGTGGCTCCAACTGAAATTTTAGAAAATTTTATTGTGCAGCCTTTCAAACCTTTTTTAGCTGACGCATGAACATACCCATCCTTTATTTTAATTTTTGCACCCATTTTTTTTAAGGCGTCTAAATGAAGATCAATAGGTCTGGATCCTATTGCGCAACCGCCTGGTAATGATACTTTTGCAACTCTATATTTTGTTAAAAGAGCTCCAAGGACAAGAACGCCTGCCCTCATTGTTTTTAATAGATGGTAAGGCGCAAATGTATTTAATTTTTTTTTGTTATAAATTTCTATTTTACTTTTTTTTTTATTAAATTTTACTGTTGAACCAATAGATTTTAAAAGTTCTACCATAGTTTCTACATCTCTAACTGCGGGAACATTATTAATTATTGTTTTTTTATTTGTTAAAATGGTCGAAGCTAATATTGGTAATGTAGCATTTTTTGAACCAGAAATATTGATAGTTCCAGATATTTTGTTACCACCTTTAATTTCTAATTTTTGCATTTATTTTGAAACTACACTTTCGGTAAAGTGACACCTGTCTGTTTCATATATTTTCCATTTCTTTTTTCGTATGTTATTGAAGGTTCTTCGTTGCCTTTTAAAAAAATAAACTGGGCAGCACCTTCATTAGCATATATTTTTGCTGGTAAGGGTGTAGTATTGGAAAATTCTAAAGTAACATGACCTTCCCATCCTGGTTCTAACGGAGTAACATTTACTATTATTCCACATCTTGCGTAAGTCGACTTGCCTAAACATATAACCATAATGTCTTTTGGAATTTTAAAATATTCAACTGTACTAGCTAATACAAAAGAATTTGGTGGTATTATACATTCTTTAATTTTTCTAGATACAAAACTATTATTTTTGAAATTTTTAGGATCTACTACTGCAGAATCAACGTCTGTAAAAATTTTAAATTCATCAGAAACGCGAGCATCATATCCAAAAGAGGACAATCCGTAGGAAATTACATTATCTCTTTTCTGCTCAGGAATAAAAGGTTTTATCATATCCTTTTCAATAGCCATTTTTTTAATCCAACGATCTGATAAAACACTCATATATTATTTTTATTTTTGATTTTTTTTAGAAAAATTTTTCTCTTTTTAAGATTATTTTTTAATGATTTTTTAATTCTTTTTTTTCTTTGTTCTCTGTGTAAATTTACCTGCATCCATTTTATTTTTGATTGGGATTTGTAAGATCATCCAAAGTTATTGTTTTTTTAATATCGTGGGTTTTGATTTCTTCCTTTGTTTCTACCGCTTCCACAGAAGATAGTCTTTTTGCTCTGCGTTGCGCAAGGCGTGCTTTTCTTTTAGCCTCTTTAAGCATTGCTCTTTCCCCACGTTGTGATTTGTAATCGTAATGTATACCCATAAATTTACCATTATTTGATAGTTGTTTTTACTTTGTTGTTTGCTCTATTGTCAAGTTACTTCGATAATATGGCAATTTCTTGCTCAAAAAAAACTATATAATAATAGTTCTAATTTTACGTGAGCCCTCAAAGTAATGATTTTTTTGTTAAATTTTATCTACAATTTAAAGTTTTATACTTATTTTACAGATTTTAATTCTTTTAGCACTTTGTCCGAAATTGATTCTTCCAAATTAAACCAGATTGGTAAGCACAAATGTTTCAATGGTATTTCTTTACTTGCGCCTAGCGCGTAATCATAAACTTTTGATGTTGTGGTTTTTAAATTTGGTAATAATTTTGAAATATTTTTTTCCTCAGAAATAATTGTAAATTTATAATAATTACCACTCATTAAATTATTTTTTTGAGATATATATTTTATTTTAAGGCTTTCACACGCTTCGGAATATTTTTTTGCTATTTTTAATTTATTTTTAATTATTTCTTCATATTCTATTATAACCGCATATATCATTAATGCCTGTAATTCTGATAATCTTATATTACAACCAATATTCATTTTTTGTTTAAATCTATCGTAAACAATAAAATCTTTCATTAGATCGCCTATATTATTATCATTTGTAATAACAACGCCACCTTCTCCGGCAAAGATTGCTTTTGTAGAATAGTACGAATAAACGCCTGCATTTCCAAAAGTCCCTGAAAATTTATTATTTAGTTTAGAGCCAAAACTATGTGCACAATCTTCAAGCAATATAATATTTTTTTCTTTACAAAACTTTGAAATTTTTTCTATATCGGGATTAATTATGCCGCCAATATCACTTAACATGATGACCAGATTGTTTAGAGATTTTTTATAGTTACCAACTGATTGTTTTAAATCATCAAAGCTTGGCATTAATGTATCTAGTCTACAATTAATAAAATCTACAATGTTGTAACCAGCTGTTTTTGCTATTGTTTTTACTCCATACATAGTATTTGACTGAATCATTATGTCGGTTCTCCCATAATATTCTTTGTAAATTAGTAAAAGTGCAACTAAACCGCTACCATTAGAATTAACGCTTATTGCATTTTTTACTTTAGTAATATCTTTGATTTTTTCTGAAAGTTGCTCATTCCACGGACCTTCTGCCAGTTTGCCTGATTCAAAAATTTTATCCTGGTTACTTTTAAAAAATTCAATTGAGTTTTTTGGAAGTTTAATTATGCCCATATAATTTTCTTACTTTTGCTGTTCTTCCCAAATAGTGTTCGCGATCAAATGGGAATGCTTCATATCATCTGAAGACGTAGATAAAAATTTTTTTGGATTTTTTTTATATACTTTTCGGTAAAATTCAGGAGCTAAACTAAATGCTAGTGTAAATTTACCAGGTATTACCGCCCAAACATTTTTATATTTAGAAACCGAATCAATATGAAATAAATAATTTCGATTTTCATTATTTAAAGATACTTCATTTTTGATCCCTACATACTTTTTAAGAATTTCAATTTCTGGATTTATCTTTTTGTGTTCATTTATCATAAAATTAAAATAATTTTCTATATCATTTTCACTACTTAAGCTTATACCACCTATCATTCCAAACGAATTACTTTTGGTTACTATATTAATACAATTTTTCTTAAAACAGTCCAATTCCACAAATGAGTCTGAATTTTTTTTCACATTTTTAACTATAGCAATAGGAGCATAACTTCTTTTAATTTTAAAATTGCTAAATTTTTCTATTCCTTCGCCCAAACACACAGCCATATTTTTAGCTTGAAAAATCTCATTGTTGCATTCCGCAACAACATTTCCATCAACATTTTTAATATTCGTAAGTTCATTATTAGTAAAAACTTCTAAACCATTTTGTATTGATGTTGCCAGCATATCTCTTAATAAATTCCTTGAGTTTGTTGTAAAATCAGTAGTTTCAATTTTTAAAAACTTTTCTTTACTAAATATAATTTTTGTTAAATTTTTTAGAATAGGAATGTGGTATTTTTTAGTTAAACTTTCTAAAATTCCTGCTCTTCTACGCAACCAATCATGTTTACGAATGCCGTCTATTAAAGTTATTGATCTTGAGACGGAATATAGCCATGGAAGAATTAATTTTCTATTTTTTAATCTATATTTAAAATTAATATAATTTGGATTAAACCAACCTTTTTTAACTTCTTCAATTTTTAAGCCGCTTTCTGTCGGTTTTAAATTCATTCTAGGAAAAGAAGAATAAAACTCCAAAAGGTCATCCAGAGAGCCTAATACATATTTAAGCGTTTCCATTTTGTCTTTAACTAAAGTGTATAGGGATCCGGTGTGAACCCACTCGTGAAACTCCCTAGTAGTTTTTGAAGCCAATTTTTCGTTTTTTTCTAATAAGGCTACTGAATGTCCTTCCCTAGTTAATATTTCACATAACGATATCCCTGTTATGCCACCACCTACAATAATCCAGTCAAAAGTTTTCATTAAATTATAAATTATATTTTTTTTAATCTAAATTGAATTTATTTTTATAACTCTCTCTTAAATTAATATCTTGTTTTTCTTTATGTAAAATAAAATTTTCACATACTAATATGTCCAAATTAGTTCCCATAAAACATTTAAAAGCATCAGTAATTGTGCATACTATGGGCTCTCCTCTTACATTAAATGAAGTATTTACTAAAACTGGACATCCGGTAATTTCTTTAAATTTTTTTATCAGATTGTAATATTTTATGTTTGTTTCTTTATGTACCGTTTGTATCCTAGCTGAGTAATCTACGTGAGTTACAGCTGGAATTGATGATCTTTTCACATTCAATTTATCTATACCAAATAGTTTTTTATCTTTTTCTGCCATAGGAATCTGTAGATTTTTTTTTATATCAGAAACTAGTAACATGTAAGGGCTATCACAGTTTAATTCAAACCAATTATTTATATCCTCTCTTAAAACTGATGGAGCAAAAGGTCTAAAGCTTTCTCTGAATTTAACCTTTAAATTTAATTCTTTTTGCATTTTATCTGATCTTGGGTCGGCAATTATAGATCTTGCACCAAGTGCCCTTGGGCCAAATTCCATTCGACCTTGAAACCAACCAACTGTTTTTTCATTTTTTAATTCGTTAGCAATTAAATTTGTTAATTCCTCGTCGCTATATTTTTGATAAACTGCATTTAAAGACTTTAAATTTTTTTCAACTTCATTATTATCAAACGAAGGACCAAGAAAGGAACCTTCCATTTCATCTTTATTTTTTAAATTTTCATTTCTTTTATTACCGAGCTCCTTATGCCAAAATGCTAAAGCTGCTCCCAACGAGCCTCCGGCGTCACCTGCCGCTGGCTGAATCCAAATATTTTCAAATTTACTATTGTTTAATATTTTACCATTTGCCACACAGTTTAAAGCAACCCCTCCCGCCATGCACAGATTTTTACTTTTAAATTCTTTGGAAAGTGAATTTGTTAATTTTAATACAATTTCTTCTGTTGCAGCTTGAATTGAGGATGCAATATTCATATGAAATTGTGTTAGCAAATCCTTTGAAGGATCTCTTACTTTTTCACCAAATAAACTTTCAAATTTATTATTTGTCATGGTCAAGCCTGTAGCATAATTAAAATATTTCATATTAAGTCTAAATGAGCCGTCTTCTTTTAAATCTATGAGTTCTTTTAAAATAACATCTTTATATTTAGGCTCTCCATATGGAGCTAGTCCCATAACTTTATATTCCCCGCTATTCACTTTAAAACCTGTATAGTACGTGAAGGCTGAATATAGAAGTCCAATGGAGTGAGGGAAGTGTATTTCTTTTATCATTTCAATTTCATTTTTATTTCCTGTGGCTACAGTAGTAGTTGCCCATTCACCTACTCCGTCTAAAGTTAAAATTGTAGCATCTTGAAAGGGTGAGGGATAAAATGCACTTGCAGCATGACTATAGTGGTGTTCCGAAAAATAAATTTTATTTATATCTTTAAAATTTTCGTCGTGGTCTTGAAGTTTATCAAATAGAAATTTCTTTTGAAAAAGTTTTTCCCTTAACCAAATTGGCATGGACATACAAAATGATTTAAAACCCTTTGGCGCAAAAGCCAAATAGGTTTCTAATAATCTTTCAAATTTTAAAAAAGGTTTTTCAAAAAAAACGACGTGATCTATCTCACTTAATTTAAGTTTTGAATTCTTTAATACGAATTCAATTGCATTGAAAGGATAGCTTGGATCGTGTTTTATTCTAGAAAATCTTTCTTCTTGAGCTGCTGAAATTATCTTTCCGTCCTTTACTAGAGCCGCAGCACTATCATGATAAAAAGCTGATATACCTAAAATATAAGTCACTTAAAAAATCGTATAAATAAAAGGGGCCACCGCCGAACCTTGGCTAAGAACAATTAAAACTCCAAAAAGAGCTAGCACTACTATTATCGGTAATAACCAATACTTTTTTCTCTCACCTAAAAATTCAATAAATTCTTTTAAAAAATCAATCATTAAAACTGTTTTTTCATTGAGCCGATGTTTTTTAATCTCTTCATCCAATATGATGAGGTTTTATTAAACTTTATTTTTAACAAATCTTTTCCAAACAGTCTAACAATAATTGCGATTGGCGTAATAACTAAAAAATATATAAGAGCCATAACTAGTGGAGAAATAACTTTACCTAATAATTCTCCAAATTTAACCCAATAGTGATTTAAAGGAGACAAAATCTTTGAGTTTAGCAAACCAAGTATTAAAAAAATAATTCCTATTAATAAAGACCAAAACCTTATTTCGTTTGAATTTAAAATTGGCCATAATCCATAAATAAAAAATACTATAAAAAACAAAATGCCAAAAGATTTATTTGAACTTTTTAAATTTTTTTTCTCCATAATTAATTTCTCAATATTTTATTCTTTGAAATAAATTCTTTTTATGATTAATGCTACTATAAAAATAATTAAAAACCCAATTATTGGTATATAAATTTCAGGAGATAATAAAACTGTATAAAAGCTTAATGCTTCATTTTTATCTATAACTTGTTCTATTCCACTTCCTAACGAAACTGTCACAAACATTGAAGGAAAACTACCAAAAAAAGTTGCGACAACATAATTTTTTATCGACATATCAAATAAAACTGGTAAGACGTTTTGTATAGCATAAGGAGTTCCTCCGCCACCAACAAACCTGAAACTCGTAAAATAAATAAGTTCATTTTTTGCAAAAAAATTTTTAAGTTTATAAAATTTTGGTTCTAGCTTTTTTTTAATTGTATTACGAAAGAAAAAACCTGCCAAAACATAAAGCAATGTCGCTCCTATTGTAGTAGCGGTTAATACAATTAATATACCCCACCATTTCCCAAAAATAAAACCAGAAAATAATAAAAGGGGCATAGCAAATCCTAAAAGCAAAACCCACACAACACAAAATATAAAAAAAATTAAAGTTAAAAATAAAAAGTTATTATTTTTATATTTTAAAAATATATCTTTGTTTGACTTAACAAATTCATAACTGGTTAATTCATTAATATCCACAATAGAAAATAAAAAATACAAACCGGTTACAAGTATAACCAAATAAGTAATGCCTAAAATAAGTTTAAAATTCAAAGAATTTAAATCCATAATTTAATTTTTAACTGTACTTATATCTACTTATTACCTATAACTATCAAAAAATTTTAATAAGAACTAAATAAAT
>CEUS01213578.1_pt1 | contig 10482 bp, 8 predicted proteins | sample 427031 | NCBI WGS metagenome assembly CEUS01 (sample SAMEA2622837, study PRJEB7988) | marine metagenome | biome: marine biome (ENVO:00000447); feature: marine epipelagic mixed layer (ENVO:xxxxxxxxx); material: "saline water (ENVO:00002010), including plankton (ENVO:xxxxxxxx)" | depth 140 m | reverse complement strand
GCTTCTTGAAAATCAGCTTTAATTACAGATAATATATATTCTTTTTCTTGTTCTGGATTATATCCAAGTTTTTCTGAGATCCACTGACCTAAATATTTATTTCTTTTTGCAGCAATTTTAAATTGAAGTTCCTCGTCTTTTGCAAATTTCTTCTCAAAACTCTTTTCTCGTTCATCAAATTTATTCATGATCTATTAAATGTTAGATAAATCTTTACTAAAAAATAAGCAACTAGTACACCAAGAAAATTTCCTATCAAATCATATAATTGAAAAGTACGATTTGGGACTATAAGCTGTAATACTTCAAGGATTATTGATAAAAAGAACAATTTAAAGACTATTTTATTAAAGTTTTCACTTCGTAAATATAGACATAACCCAAGAATAGAGACATAAAAATAGTATAAAAAATGATTAATAGTTGTTCCAAAAGGATTATTTATTAAATTAGGTTCCTTTTCTATATTCCCAAAAAATAATAATCCCAATAAAGATCCGGGGAAAAGACTCAATATTATTAAAAATAGTATAGAAATATAAAAAATAAACTTTAAAAAACTAATTAATTTATGCATATTCAGTTCTTCTAATGAATCGTATTATATTTTACAAACAATGAATAATTTAATTTTAATTCGCCATGGCCAAAGTTTGTGGAACAAAGAAAGGCGATTTACCGGGTGGGCTGATGTAAATTTAACAAAAAAAGGCATGGAAGAAGCAAAATATGCAGGCAATTTAATTAAAAAATTAGAAATCAATTTTAACGCATATTTTACATCTGCGCAACAAAGAGCGATTAATACTCTAAATATTATACTAGAAGTTTTAAATAAAAAAAATGCACTTGTGCAAAAAACTTATAAGTTAAATGAACGGCATTACGGAAGTTTAACAGGACTGAACAAAGATGAAATGATGAAAAAACATGGTGATAAACAAATTCATGCCTGGAGAAGATCTTATGACATACCACCTCCACCTATGGAATTATCAAGTCCATATCATCCAAGTAAAAATAAAGCTTATAAAAATATTCCTGTAGATAAAATCCCAAAGAGTGAATCATTAAAAGACACTTTCGACAGAGTTGTCCCTTTTTATATAAAGGAAATAGAACCCTTGATTATAGAAAAGAAAAATGTACTTGTTTCTGCACACGGAAACTCATTAAGAGCACTTTGCAAAAAAATTCTTAATATATCCAAAGAAGAAATAATTAAATTGGAAATTCCAACTGGAAATCCACTTTTAATTACATTTAATGAAAATTCAAAAGTAGAAAAATTTAGATATCTTGATTCTAAAAGAGCAAAAAATATATTATTTAATATCTGAGTAATTTTTTATTAAATTTGTATAGACATGCAAGTTGCTAACATGCTTAAATTCAAGTTTACTTTCAAAACCAAGTAAACCATTTATTGAAATTAACTTTTCCCAAACATTATTTATTGAAAAAATTTTATCCTTTATATTTAAAAAGGCTTCCGGCCTAATAATTTGTAACCCAGTGTAAATATAAATTAAATTATCTTTTTCAATTTTGTTAACAAAATTATTTTTTAAATTAAAATCTCCTTTAAACGAAGTATCAAAACTTTTTTTTTTATTTACTAATAGAAGTATACATTTGTTTTCTATTTTCTTTAAAAAAAATTCTTCCATCAATTTTAATTCTTCAATATATTTTTCATTCCATAAAGTATCTGGATTAATTACTATAAAAGGACTACTATTAAAATTTTTTATTACATTTAAAACTCCACCACCTGTATCTAAAATTTTTTCCTTTTCTTGAATTATTTTGATATGTAAATTAAATTTATTTTTTTCAATATAGCTAATAATTTTATCACTTAAATAATGAACATTAATTGTTACATTTTCGACTCCAAATTTTTTTAAAAAAATTAAAGTATTAGATAATAAAGTTTCTTTACCAATTTTTAGTAGTGGCTTTGGATCATTTAGTGTTAATGGATTAAGTCTTTTACCAAACCCAGCTGCGAGTATCATTGCGTGTTTAATCATAGTTTAAAATCAACAATTATAATTTTTAGTAGTGAATTGGTCTTTTGTCTACTGCAAGAGCTGCTTCCTTAATTGCTTCTGAATGTGTTGGGTGAGCATGACAAGTTCGTGCAATATCCTCTGAACTGGCACCGAACTCCATTGCTATTGCCATTTCGGCTATCATAGTACCAGCTGAAGCACTAATCATATGAACTCCCAAAACTTTGTCAGATTTTTCATCTGCGATTATTTTAACAAAACCCTCTGTTTCATTATTAACTTTAGCTCTAGAGTTAGCCAATAATGGAAATTTTCCAATCTTATATTTTATATTTTCTTTCTTAAGTTGTTCTTCAGTTTTACCAACTGAAGCTACTTCTGGTGAAGTATAAATAACAGCCGGAATTACATCATAATTTACATGACCAGCTTGACCAGAAATTATCTCTGCAACGGCAATCCCCTCATCTTCTGCTTTATGTGCTAGCATTGGGCCTTTGTTTATTACATCCCCTATGGCGTAAATATTCTTAATTGAAGTTTTAAATTTTTCATCTACTTTAATTTTGCCTTGCTGGTCTAGTGCGATTCCTATTTTTTCTAAATTTAAACCTAATGTATTAGATTTCCTTCCTACCGCTATTAAAACCTTATCTGCTTGAATTTTTTCTCTTTTTTTACTTTGATTATTTGTAAAATCTACAACTAATTGACTTTTTACAGCACTAACTGTGGTTACTTTAGAATTTAATTTAAAAACTATTCCTTGTTTGCTGAGAATTTTAAAAAATTCTTTTGAAATATCAGCATCCATTCCAGGAATAATATGGTCCAAAAATTCAACCACAGTCACATTTGATCCTAGCCTTTTCCATACAGAACCCATTTCCAATCCTATATAACCACCTCCAATTATTACTAATTCTTTTGGTACTTTATCGAATGATAAAGCCCCAGTGGATGAAACTATATTTTTTTCATCAATTTTAATTCCCGATAAAGATGTTGGAGTAGATCCTGTGCTTATGATTATATTTTTTGTTTGATAATCAATTTTTTTTTTAGAATCATCAATTACTGTAACTATATTTTGAGATTTTATAGTGCCTTTTCCCTTTAAGTAGGTAATTTTATTTTTTTTAAATAAAAACTCTACCCCTTTTGTGAGAGCTAATATTGATTTATTTTTGTTATTCATCATTTTTGATAAATTTAGTTTTATTTCACTAGTTTCAATGCCCTGGTTAGTAAATTCCTTTTGGGCTTTATGATAATTTTCAGATAAATTTAATAAGCTTTTAGAAGGTATGCACCCTACATTTAAGCATGTTCCTCCTAATGTATTTCTAGACTCAACACAGGCTGTTTTAAAACCTAATTGCGCTAATCTTATAGCACAAACATAACCTCCCGGACCTCCTCCAATAACGATTGCATCAAAATTATTATTCATTATTAAAGATCTAAAAATAATCTACGAGGTTCCTCTAAACATTCTTTAATTGTTTTTAAAAATGAGACTGCTTCTTTCCCATCAATAATTCTGTGATCATAAGATAAAGCTAAATACATAATCGGCCTAGCTACAATCTTACCATCAATTACTACAGCTCTATCTAAAATGTTATGCATACCTAAAATACCTGTTTGTGGTGGATTTAGTATAGGTGTTGAAAGCATTGAGCCATATATTCCTCCATTACTAATGGTAAAGGTTCCTCCTTGAAGATCATTGATTGTGATCTTTCCCTGTCTAGCTTTTTCTGAAAGTAAAAAAATATTTCTTTCTATATCCGCAAAAGACAGTTCGTCAGCTTTTTTTAAAACAGGAACTACAAGACCTTTGTCAGTACCAATGGCAATAGAAATATTATAATAATTTTTATAAATAATTTGTTCATTTTCTATTTCTGCATTTACTGCAGGGAAATTTTTTAGTGCGACAACACTTGCTTTTACAAAAAATGACATAAAGCCTAATTTAACAGAATATTTTTTTTGGAAATCTTCTTGATAGTCATTTCTCATTTGAATAATATTTTGCATGTCAACTTCATTAAATGTGGTAAGCATTGCAGCGCTATCTTGAGCTTCTTTCAAACGCTTAGCTATGGTTACTCTTAATCTTGTCATTTTAACTCGTTCTTCAGGGCCATGGGTAGATTTGCGTTTTGAGGGTTGAGGTATGCTGCCCATTAAGCTTAACAAGTCACCTTTAACAATTCTTCCATCTTTGCCGGTACCTTCTATTACTGATATATCTATATTCTGTTCTTTAACAATTTTTCGAACTGCTGGAGAAAAATCTTTTCTAGATTTTGGTGGTATATATTTTTTTTCAACTGGCTCTAAATTTTCATTTTCGTTATCTACTAAAGTATCTAGAATTAATGCACCATTTTTATTCTCTTCCTGTATTTCTTCAGCCAATTTCATTGGTTTAACCTTTTCTTGAGAAGTTTTTACGATTTTTTTTAATTTCTGTTTTTTATTTATTGTTTTTAGAGGAGCATCAGCATCTTGAATCTCCTCTTCAAGTTTTGGTTCAGGACTTTTAATTTTAGTTGATTTTCCTTCTTGAACAACTCCTAGCAAAGAGCCTACTTCAACTGTAGAACCTTCTTTAACTTTAATGGAAGATAATGTTCCGCTTAAAGGCGATGGGACTTCAATATTAACTTTATCTGTTTCGAGTTCAACCAATGGTTCATCAGAGTTAACCTCATCACCAACTTGTTTAAGCCATTTAGATACGGTTGCTTCAGTAACAGATTCCCCTAATGATGGTACTATAATTTGATTGGACATGCTTAGCTAAGTACCTTTTCTATTATTTCTATTTGTTGCGCAAGATGTTTTTTTGCATATCCTGTAGCAGGTGATGCCGCCGGCTTTCTGCCAACATATTCAACATCATTATTATGAGCCTTTATATGATCAAGCGTCCAATTAATATAATTTCGTGCTGTGTTCCATGCTCCCATATTTTGAGGTTCTTCTTGACACCAGTAAAATTTAGCATTTTTTCTGAATTTTTTTAACTCTAAAGCCAAAGTTTTAACTGGAAATGGGTATAATTGCTCAATACGAATTATGTAAACTTTATCATTTTTCATTTTTTCTCTAGCTTCTATTAAGTCAAAATATATTTTTCCTGAACATATAATAACTTTTTTAATATTTTTATCTTTCTGGAGTTCAATTAACTTGTATTCTTTAAGTCGTGTCTGATCTTCAAGAACTCTGTGAAATGTATTTTTTTTTGTAAAATCTTCTATGTTTGAAACACATCTTTTATTTCTTAATAAAGATTTTGGTGTCATAATGACAAGAGGTTTTCTAAAGTCTCTGTGTATTTGTCTTCTAAGAACATGAAAATAGTTAGCGGGTGTTGTGCAGTTTACTACTTGTAGATTATCAAGAGCACATAATTGTAAAAATCTTTCTAATCTTGCTGATGAATGCTCTGGTCCTTGTCCTTCATAACCATGTGGCAGTAACATTACTAAACCACTTGCTCTTGACCATTTTCTCTCTCCTGAGGCAATGAATTGGTCAATAACTACTTGTGCACCGTTAGCAAAATCTCCAAATTGTGCCTCCCAAAGAACTAATGTTGTAGGTTCAGAAAGGGCATAGCCATGTTCAAAACCAAGAACCGCAAGTTCCGAAAGCAAACTATCAATTACTTCAAAATTTTTTTGTTTTTTTGAAATATTATTTAATGGAGTGTAGTAACTGTTATTATTCTGGTCACGAAGAACTGAATGTCTTTGGCTAAAAGTTCCTCTACCAGAATCTTGACCTGATAAACGCACTGGATATCCCTCATCCAAAAGACTTGCAAAAGCTAATTGTTCAGCTGTAGCCCAGTCAAATCCTTTACCGGTTTTAAACATATTTTTTTTATTCTCAAAAATTTTTCTTATTGTCGGATGGACATTAAAATCTTCCGGTATAAAAGTAATTTTTTCACCAATTTTTTTAATTTTATCAACTGTTATGCCTGTTACACCTCTTTTATCCTTACCTTTTTCAGGCTTAAATCTTGACCAAACACCTTCGTACCATTCAAGTTTGGGTTTATAGTCTTTGGCAGTTTTAAATTGTTCATCAAGAAGATTTTTAAATTCTTTTTTATATTTGTTAAACTCTTCTAAGGTTATTGTTTGTTCTTTAATAAGTTTTTCGGCATATACGTTTAATGTCGTCGGATGCTTTCTTATTTTTTTATACATTAGTGGCTGAGTAAATGAAGGTTCGTCTCCTTCATTATGTCCAAATCTTCTATAACAAATCATGTCTATTACAACATCTCTGTTAAAAGTTTGTCTAAATTCAGTTGCTATTCTTGCACAATGTACCACGGCTTCTGGATCGTCACCATTGACGTGCAAAATAGGAGCTTGCACCATCTTAGCTATATCAGAAGGATAGGGAGAAGATCTTGCAAATCTTGGGTTTGTTGTAAAACCGATTTGATTATTTACAATTATATGTATTGTTCCACCGGTATTATGACCTCTGAGACCTGACATAGCAAAACATTCTGCCACAACACCTTGACCAGCAAATGCTGCATCACCATGAATTAAAATTGGAATTACTTTTTGTCTTTTTTTATCATTGTGAAAAAATTGTTTAGCACGGGTTTGACCTAAAACTACTGGATTGACCGCTTCTAAATGGGAAGGATTATCGGTTAGACTTATGTGGACTAAATTTCCGTCAAATTCCCTGTTAGATGATGCTCCCAAATGATATTTTACGTCTCCAGTGGAATCTGCATTACTAGAATCAAATTCACCTGAAAACTCATTAAAAATTCTTTTATAAGATTTTTGTAACAAATTTGATAAAACATTAAGTCTGCCTCTGTGAGGCATTCCAATTTTTACTTCCTTTATCCCCGTCATTCCACCTCGTTTTATTATTTGCTCAAGCGCTGGAATTAAAGACTCTCCTCCATCAATACCAAATCTTTTTGTACCAACAAATTTAACTGCCAAAAATTTCTCAAAACCTTCGGCTTGGATAAGTTTTTTTAAAATGGCTTTTTTCCCGTTATCTGTAAATCTTAGTTGATTTTCATGCTTTTCCATTCTTTCTCTAAACCATTTTTTTTCTATTGGATCTGAAATGTGCATATATTCAGCTCCTATGGTTGAACAGTATGTTTTTTTTAGAAAAGAAAGTATTTCATTAATTGTTGCATATTTTCTATCTAGATAACCGTTAAGATAAATCTTTTTATTATATTCTTCCTTTTTAAATCCGTGATCTGATGGATGAAGTTCATTAAGATATTTTCTTTCCATCATATTCAAAGGATCAAGGTTTGCAATCAAATGTCCTCTAATTCTATATGCTCTAATTAAAGCAATTGCCTTAGCAGTTTGTTCTTTGCCTTTTTCATATTCTTCTAAAACAATATTTCCGCTAGATGCAACCTCATCAGTAAGAGTAGAATCTTTCTGTAAATTTTTTTGTTGAAAATTACTTTTTTTTTTAGGTGCCCAACTAGGTCCTTGGATTTCCGATTCTACAACTTTATGATCATCATCTAAACCATCAAAAAATTCCTTCCAGCCTAAAGGAAGATTTTGGGGATTTTTCAAATATTTTAAGTACATTTCCTCTATAAAAGGACTATTGCTTCCCTCAAGAAATGATGTTTTATCAAAAATTGTATTATCTTTAATTGAAGTCATTAAATATAAAATAATTTATAATTCATTATAAAATCGAAAAAATTATCTTTCAAGTTTTGTCTGTAATGTTTTTCCTAATTCTGCTGGTGAATTTGACATTGTTATGCCGCAGGATTTCATTTTTTCTATCTTATCTTCAGCACTACCTTTGCCTCCCGAAATAATAGCTCCAGCATGCCCCATTCTTCTGCCTTTTGGAGCTGTTATACCTGCAATAAAACCCACTATAGGCTTTTTTACTTTAGATGATTTTATAAATTCTGCTGCCTCTTCTTCTGATGAACCACCTATTTCTCCTATCATTAAAATAGATTTTGTTTCTGGGTCTTTGTAAAATAATTTTAAACAGTCAATAAAACTTGTTCCATTTATGGGGTCTCCACCTATTCCTACTACTGTAGATTGACCAAATCCAAGTTCACTTGTTTGCGCTACAGCTTCATAAGTTAATGTGCCCGATCTAGAAATTATACCTACTGAGCCTTTTTTGTGAATATTTCCAGGCATAATCCCTATTTTACATTCATCCGGAGTAATTATTCCCGGGCAATTAGGTCCAATTAAACGAGATTTTGAAACATTAATTTTCTCTTTTACTTTAATCATATCCAAAACTGGAATTCCCTCAGTAATGCAAACAATTAAAGGAATCTCATTTTCTGCTGCCTCAATAATTGCTGAAGCAGCAAACTTTGCAGGAACATATATCATTGTAGCGTTTGCTTGAGTTTCTTTTACAGCCTCTTCAACAGAATTAAAAACTGGTTTTCCTAAATGAGTTTTTCCACCTTTTTTTGGTGTTACGCCCCCAACTAGATTTGTACCGTATGCAATAGCTTGTTCAGAATGAAAGGTGCCATGTTTACCTGTGAAGCCTTGACAAATTACCCTGGTATTTTTATTGACTAAAATCGACATAACTAACTTGTTGCTTTAACAATTTTTTTTGCTGCATCAGATAAATTGTTTGCTGAAATGATTTTTAACTTAGAGTTTTTTAAAATATCTTTTCCTATTTCAACATTAGTGCCAGCCAATCTAACAACTAATGGTATTTGCAAATTAACCTCTTGTGCAGCATCAACAACTCCTTGGGCAAGAACATCGCATCTCATTATTCCACCAAAGATATTTATTAATATTCCTTTTACATTTTTGTCAGACAAAATAATTTTAAATGCTGCTGAAACTTTTTCTTTTGATGCCCCTCCGCCCACATCTAAAAAATTTGCAGGTTCTGATCCATACAACTTTATAATATCCATAGTAGCCATAGCCAAGCCAGCTCCATTAACCATGCAACCTATTTTTCCATCAAGTTTAATATATGAAAGCTCGTGGTTGCTTGCTTCTGTTTCAGTTGGATCTTCTTCATTAAAATCTTTTAAATCTAAAATATCTGGATGTTTATATAGAGCATTATCATCAAAACTAATTTTAGCATCCAGACATAATAAATCTTCATTTTTTGTTAAAACTAAAGGGTTAATTTCAATAAGGCTAGCATCCTTTTCAAGAAAAATTTTATAAATAGACTGAATAAGTTTATTTGCTTGTTTTTTAGTTTTTTTAGGTAGAGAAAATGGCTGAATTATCTTTTCAACATCTTTTTCTTTTACTGTTTTGGATAAGTTGAGTTTTACGTTAACAATTTTTTCAGGATTGTTTTTCGCTACCTTTTCAATATCCATTCCACCTTCTGAACTTGATATAAAAGCAATTTTTGAACTAGATCGATCAACTAAACATGAAAGATAAAACTCTTTATCTATATCGCAACTTTCTTCGATATATATTCTTTTAATTTCTTTGCCTTCTGGACCTGTTTGGTGTGTAACCAATTTTTTTCCAAAAAGCAAATTAGCTTGGGCTTTTAATTCATCTATGCCGCTTACTATTTTAATTCCACCGCCTTTGCCACGTCCTCCAGCATGAATTTGGGCTTTTAATATAATTTTATTAGTTTTAAAGATTTTAAATTTTTCTTCTATTTTTTCTAAAGAAAAAATAACTACTCCATTAGGAACATTTATTCCATAGTTTTTAAAAATTTCTTTTGCTTGATATTCGTGAATATTCATTAATTTTATTTATTTAAATTACAAAAAAATCAACCTTTTATCTCACTACACTCTTTTAATTCATAGCTTTTAAATTGTTCTAGTATATGAACTTCATTAAAACAATTTTTGTCAATATAATCATATACGTAAGTATCATCAATTTTGCCAGTATCTAAAAGATAAATTACTGAAATTTTGTTTTTTTTAATAATATTTATTATTAAGTTTTTGTAGCTCGCGTAGTGTTTATTGCCTTTAATAGGAAAGCTAGCGCCGTCTAAGGTAAATGTTCTGCTGGGCGCATTTAGGCTTTCTTTTAAATTGGCTGAAAAAAATAAATAATTTGTTAAAATCATTTTATTTCTTTTATCCTCCATTAATATTTTTTGCACTTTGGATAAAAATAGAATTTCAGCATTAGGGTCATTTATAAATTTTTCAGGAGTGATCCATTTTAAACCTAATAAATTTTTGTTTAATTTCTCAGCATTAATTGAAAGATCGAAATTCACATCTTGAAGATCATGAAATTTTCTATTTTCATTAAATCGTTGGTGATATTTAATAGTAGCAAATAAACAAAATAAAAAAATTAATATAAAAATAAATTTTTTATTTTTTATATTATTTTTTTTTAAGTAAATTTGAGAAAATCCAGACAAAATTGGAATAAGGAAATAAATAAAAACT
>CEUS01029493.1_pt1 | contig 10482 bp, 14 predicted proteins | sample 427031 | NCBI WGS metagenome assembly CEUS01 (sample SAMEA2622837, study PRJEB7988) | marine metagenome | biome: marine biome (ENVO:00000447); feature: marine epipelagic mixed layer (ENVO:xxxxxxxxx); material: "saline water (ENVO:00002010), including plankton (ENVO:xxxxxxxx)" | depth 140 m | reverse complement strand
TAACATTTTTCGGAGTCATACACCCCAGGGATACATACCTGGATGATGTGTCCAGGTGATTTGATGACAATTCATGCCAACCAGGGTGAAAATCATTGAAAATGGCGGATTCAGGCGAAAATGACCGATTTGCTGAAAAATAACGGCCTCAGAACGCCCATAGGGGCGACTTTAGGGGTCAAGCTGTGTGTTTGTACCTGTGGGAACATCGCTGCTGCCAGCGTTTACAGGGCGCGATTACTCAAAACCCGGGTTTTAGTCCTCAGTGATGCCCTGGATGTCATCCAGCACTGCCATCAACATCTGCTGGGCACCATCAATCTGGGCCATCGCGGTGTTTATTCGCCCGGCATAATCGTCCCCGGGTTCCTCACCTGGTTCCTGGTCAGTACCAGGGGATTTGTCCAGGGTGTAATTCAGCACCGAAGTCATGCCCTTTGATTTTTGGCACCATCTATTATTTGGACCGGATGTGATGCCCCAATGTAAGTGAGGCCCAGTACTAATCCCGGTACTTCCGACCTGGCCCAACACATCCCCGGTGACCACATCCTGGTTTTCCTCCAGGTCTGGTTTTTCAACGAAGTGACCCATGATGGTATATGCCAGGACATCACCGTCCTGGTCTTTAATTGCCCCAATGATTCCATTGCCGAATATCTCAGCAAAATTCTTCTTCCAGGAGTCCATGCCTTCCCAGAACACTGAGTCAATGGTCATGTTGCAGGGCGCTCTCACATCAGTCCCTTGGGCAGCCGCGACATCCACACCAGAATGCCCACTGCTGTGAGCAGCAATATCCCGAACACCAAACCTAGAAGTGATAGGACCTTCAACGGGGTAGCCCACATAATTGTCACCTTCCTCAGTTCCCTGAAACTTGATACTCATTTTCTGTTCCTCCTATCAATGACCCAATCAGTCACCACTACAATCACCACCAGGACCATAAACAACTCAACCAGGGTTGCTGTCCTCAACATCAGTCTCCGGGTCGGGAATAATCTGTGTCCAGGTAGAACGAAGCGCCCAGAGAATTTCCGCGACCCTGTCGAGCTTCAAATTTATTTCGTCGATTTGTTCTTGGATGTTATCGGACATGATTACCGCCGCTTCAGATTCGATTCGTAGGTTTGCATGATGTAGCGGGTCGGGTCGCCTTGCGTTCCGAGTTGGTACATTTCAGCGGTCACATCCTCGATGACTGAGTGCATCGAATTATTATGATTCGGTGATTCCCAACTCTGGGACGTACCATCCTTGTCTGTCTCAGTGACCGCCAGTTTGAACTGGTCAATGGCGACCGTATCGGTGTCCTTGAATATGAACGCTATAAGTCCATTCTCTTTAACCACTAATTTCATGTTATTTGGCTCCTAACTGCCATCAATCGGTCCACGATTTGGTCGTATCACCGACGCCAGACACAAGCAGATTTGTCGCTGTGATGGCTTTCCCGACTTTTTTCCATTGATTGCCGACTGTCGCTGTGGGTGCTGTCGCTGTGAGTGCTCCGTCCGCGTCCAAGTAATAGGTAGAACCGACAGTCAAGCCCGATTGGCTTTCATTAACGCCGCCAGCGTGGGTAACATTCACCGAGACGCCTGTACCTACTGTTGACTCAGCGAAGCCGAGCCACTTCTGCACGTTAGTCGCACCCATAGATGGCGTTACCGCCGCAACAGAACCCGCACTAGTAGTGTTTATTATCGTGATTAGTTTGCTACTTGACGAATCCCACGCATTTGCCTGTCCTTGATAAGCACTTGTACATTCGAGCGTAGAGTTAAAATAAGGATTACTCTCTCCCAGAGTGATGGCCTTGCCTGCGCCTAACGTGCCAGAAACAACATAGCTCCCGTACATCGCGCCAGTTCTTAACACCCATCCGCTCGACGCGTCAGTTATAAACAGCGATTGATTTCTGTAGGACTGCCATATATAGCCGCCCCATTCAATATTAGTATCTGCGTCGGCCCCTGCGTAGGTGGTCGATAGGTTCACTTCCGTCCCTATCGAATCGTCGGACATATCGACCGCGTTCATATAGATGTCACCATTAGAACCAGCAGTCCACGCGACTAAGACTTGCCCCGTAGTTGAGTCGAAAACACATTGCGTCGTATAGGCTAGCTCATCACCAATCGCCGTAAGCGTTCCGACTGTGTAGGTGCTTCCATTGAAGGCCACGGGGTAATAGTCGAAATGCTCCGATGCGTTCGCTGGTTGAAATCCGCAGAATACCTTTTCATTCGTAGAATCCCAAGCACAAATCGGAAAGTACGCATTCGTGATTGCCGATGAACTCGCGATAGCTGTTGACGCTGAAGCGGTAATCACTCGCCCACTCGTCACACTGATATATTGGATGATATAGCGGTTAGTTGTGTCGTATGTGTTCATTGTCAGGTGGAACACGTTGTTTGTCGTATCCCAACACATGCCCTGATAATCATCGGTGTTGTTCAGGTACGTGTTTTCTATCACAGTCAGAGAGCCAATTGTCACGCTCGAACCATTATAGGTAAACGCCAACCCATGCGTTGCCCCCGTATTTCCGTTTCTGAAAATCGCTAAATAGACATCGTTGTGGTCGTCATATCCAAATTCGCAGAGACTGTAATAGTGTCCTGAGCCTGACGGGTTGTAATAGTCCAGAATCTTTTGCTCGTTTGCAACGGTGACAGTTCCGCCCGACTCACTAACGAAAGCGACCCATGTGTTGTTTGAGTCGTTGCTGTTTCTGTAGGCATAACAAGTAACCGAATTCGCATCATCATAGACCGCTTTGTGGTTCATGCCGTATGCGTAGCCTGACAGTGAAACCGTTGAAGTCATAGACCACGATTGGAGGGTACTTGTAACAGTGCTCACCGTTCCGTCCGTATTTTCTATAACCATATCGCCCGCAGTGATGGACCCTGATGAGGTCATAGCGATGGAGCCGCCAGAGGCCGCACTTTCAAAAGTTGGAGCCGCGCTTGTACCATTCGCAGTTAATACCCCAGAGGCAGCCAGCGCTAATTCTTGCACCGCGCCTGAGCCGTTCGAATAGAACAGCTTCCAATTGTTCGCCGTCATTTCCGTCGCTGCGACCGTGCCCCACGCTGGAGCCGAGCCTGAAGATTTCAGAACGGTATTAGCCGAACCAATCCCTAAGCGAGCTAGTGCATTAGCGCCAGTCCCATAGACAAGGTCTCCTGCTGTAGTCACCTTTGCCGGGGCGGTTTCATCTATTGAACCTGAGGCCCCCAGGTAATTATTCCAAATGGCCGCAGTAATAACATCACCAGTACTTTTTGTGCTTCCGCCTGTCCATGCCATTTTTTATCTCCTAACTAAAATCCAAGTTTTGTTGTAGTGCCCAGGGCACCAGTTCCCAATGTCCACCAGGGGCTGCGCCCGGTTGTACTCTCCAGGGTGAATGTTGTTCTCATCACCTGGGCTGAAAAATCGTGAGCAATCCCGGAAATAAACATCTCCTGGGTGACTGTTGTGCCACCTGGTGGTGGTTCATAGCTCACTGTGATTCGGTCCCGGATTTTTCTGCTCAGTGCCTGGGTCATCAAATCTGCATTCATCCTGGGATTCAGAGTGATTCTTCTGATTCTCAGTTCTGCATCCTCAGATGCTGCCAGGTATAAATTGGCCAGGTCCTGGACATCGCTATCCGTGTTGTTATATAACCCGGTCAACGTGAATGACCTGATGCCATAGTCATCCTGGGAGGTGGTTGATTCAGCTGTCTGGGCAGTGCCACCATTCCTGGTGAGACTGATGGAATTTTTGACCAGGCTGCTGCCATACTCCATTTCAACCTCATCCACCGGGAGGGCTGAAGTGCCAAATGTTGCCTGGCTGGTATTGCTCCTGGTATTTGTTGACAATGAGTTCCTATCCTCAAACGCCACATCACCAGCTTCATCACAATAGACTGCCGCTGTGGGGCCACCTTCTGATTTTGTGACTGTCTGCAATGCCGTGAGGGCAGGGGTAGCAGTGAGAGTCTGGGCCGCCATTGTGCCCTGTCCTGCATCCAGGTCCCGGGGTAGAACTGATGCAGCGTTCAGGATTTCAGCAAACACAGTGCCTGACAGTGCAGCGGTTGTGGTAGTGGTCACATTGGTCTGGGATAAATCTTCCAGGAAGTCTGTTCCCCTGGGGGTGGCTGTGGCTTCATTGGGGAATGAATAACTGAAATCCCATTCCCTAATCGTGCCCTTCCAAATGTCATACACAGTCCCGGTTGTGGGATGCGTTGCCTTCACTCTCATCCATCGCCCGGCCTTCACCTGGGTGGCACCGTCTACATAGTATGGACTGGATGTGTAGAGTGGGTCATAGTCCCGGTCACGATTGTCCAGCACAACTGAACAGGTCCCGGCTGCGTATTCATCCAACTCCCGTTGCTTGCCCCGGTTCGTACTGATGGAACGCACATCTGCACTGACATCTGTGTATGACGTGGCAGTCCCCAGGGTACTCAACCCCAGGATGGCGGTGCCCAATTCAAACCCTGTAGAACTGGCCCCGGCTGTGAATCGGATTTCAGTGGTGATTGTTGGCATTGCCACACTCATGAGGCCACCGCCTCACTCTTAATCAAGCCCCGGTTTGCCCTGGCACTCTTGTTGATGATGTCTGCAATTTGTCTACCAATGAGGATTGGGTCACCAGCAACCAGGCCATTGATATTGACAGTCACACCGCCTGTGCGATTTGCCGGGATGACCTGCTCACCACCGTGGGCAATGATTGGCACTGCCTGGCCCCTGGGTCCCCGAACAATGCCACCTGTAGCAAATGATTGCAGCTGCAAATTTTCACCAAATTGCATGTTGGGTCTGAAAGCCTGGGTTTGCGGCCCTGCCGCCCAGGATTTATACATGGCAGTCAGTAGCTGAATATTCATGCGCTGCCTGGCATCAATCTGGGCACCACGTTTCCTGGCCAGTTCTTCTTCCTTCTCGGTAGCTTTTGCAGCGCCTTCCATTTGGGTTTCCCACATGGATTTGATGCTGGATTTTGCGCTGGCCATACTGTCATCAAAATTGTCAATGACAGGTTCAATATTTGAAAATGATTCCACCACCTTGTCAGCTGCTCTTTGGAGTCTCGGAATTTTGATTTGCAGCTGTGGAATTTCAACTTTGTTGAGTCGTTCCAGGGTCACTTTGCCACCAGTCACCGCCTTGAGTATTGGCCCCACTTTGTCAATGAACATGTTGACCAGGTTGATAACTGCGTTGATGATGTTTTCATGGATGGTGGTGACAATGGTGTGGGCCACATTAGCAATCCCCTGGGCCATAGTCTCAACAATGCCAATGATTGAGTTGGCAATCTCGCGCCATTTGTCTCTCATCAAACCAATGAGTGTGATGAGTCCAGTGATAGCCAGGAATCCAACTGATACCGGACCGAAGGCCACAGCGATTGCCAAACCAACCGCAGCAATAGCCACTTTCATTTGAGGCCCCTGGTTTTTCCAGATATTCACCAGGGCCATCACGCCGTCCTTGATGGTCATCAACCCCTTCCAGAACAGTTCCAGGAACGGTTTGGCAGCTTCAAATGCTACACCTGCCATTTCTATTGCCTGTGGGATTTTCTCCCGGAGGACCGGGATGAACTCCTGGATGGCTGGCACAACAGTGGATGCCATGAAGTCAGCCAAGGACTGGAGTGTGGGCATCAATGCAATGAGCACCTCATCCTTCACTGTTTTGAGACTGGCAGTGAGTTCTGCCTGGGTCCGCATCAATGACCCGGAACCCTCCGCATATTTGGCCTGGGCATCAGCTGACTTTTCAAATATCAGCTGCTGGGTTGCCATTGCCTTTGCCTGTTGCAGTTGTTTTCCAGTTAATTCATCCATACCCATGGACATCAACCTGGTTTTCACATCAGCCTCAGTGATTGAAATACCCAGGGTCTTGAGTTGTTCACGCTCGCCCAGCATTGCTTTGGCCAGGATGTCTGACACTTCAGCTGCGGTTTTTGTACCGCCTGACCACTCAGCCAGGGCACCTGATAGGCCAATGGTCTCTGTGGCCATTTCTGCCGCCAGGTCCCTGGAGAATCCCATTGGGATGAGTAAGTCACCAAAGTTCGCTGCCAGGCCCTGCGCCTCCAAGGAAGTCAGCCCCATGGCGTTGGCCGTACTGTCTGCCCACTGTTGCACCAGGGGCAACTGGTCCCCAAACACAATTTGAGTTTTTTGCTGCACAGCTTCCAGGCTGGCTGCCATGCTGAACGCCTTGACACCTACAGCGCCCAGGGCGGCCCCTCCAGCAACTGAGGCAATGGCAAGCCCTTTGGCAGCTTGCTTCATGCTGCCCATGGTCTTGTTTAACCTGGACAGGCTTTTCTGGGCTGCCCCGGTTTTAGCCTTGACGATTATCTGGGCAACGTTACCTGTCGCCATCTGGCTCACCTTCAGTCACTGTTTTTACTATTTTCAACAAACTCACATCCTCATTCAGTAGTTGACTAGGGAGAACTCCATATCTCTGGCATAGCGTGTCAACCATTTTGCTCATAGATAACTCCACCGGCTCCGCTATGACACCGCCGTCAGGGGCTGCTGCGCCTCCAACGTGTTTGAACCTGGCGATGTCTGCCCTGAGCCGTTCTGAGGGTTTGAAACTGCTTCTGACCATTCAGTCAACATTGCTGTGGCCAGGGCAGGGGGTACCCTCATCATTCCGTCCGGAGTGGCTGGGATGCTGCCGTTGTGGTCCTCCAGGTTCCAGGACACCAGGATGTCCTCAGCAAACCTTTTGAATGCCTCCGCCACATTTTCCTCAATGTCTGAGAATTGGAGAAATGTGCCAATGCCCACGCTGCCCCGGCAGACAATTTCAGCCCCTTCATATTCGCCTTCAAATTGCAACACAATCTCTCTGGCAGGAATTACAAATGTCATGAGTTACCCCTAAACGGTGCCCCAGGCTGCGCTGCCGCTTGCCAGTTCCAAAGTGGCTGACCAGGTGAGTTCACCTGACTCTGACCGCTCGGTGTCATAGTTAGTGATGAGGCCCTCAAATGTGAATTTGGGATTTGATGATGTGTTTCCACCAACCGCATATGTCACACTCCTCTCAGTTCCCAGGGTGGAAAACACCGTGTGACTGGATGAGGCATTGAATACTCCATTGATAACAATTGAGGCATCCTTCAAAAGCCCCAGGCGCTCAACATTTGAGGAATCAATGCCTGTGACAGTTCCCAAATCCATTCCATTGTTCAGCGTTGCGCTGGTGACATCATTGCTGATATCCACCACTCCCGAACTGGCATTGTCTACTGCTAAGTAATCCCCGATTCCGCTTATTTTGGCCATTTTTCATTTCTCCATTTCTCCCGGGTCTCCCGGGTTTTATAGCCTTGCCAACATCAAAACCAGCTTGCAATCAGTGAACGTGCCGCTGGTCTTGACTCTTGCATATCTCCCACAGGCTGAACTGCTGCGCACAATTTCGTGAGTGGCACCTGTCGCACCTGTAAAGGTCAAATAATCTGAAAAGCTGACATTGTCACTAGAGGTCTGGACGGCAATGTCACAGGTCCCGGAACCCACACTAATCACATTCAATATTCCATAAGCCCCATCAGCTGAGGAGGCACTGTTATCAACTGCGGTTGAGTTCGTGGCTGATGAGTCAGTCTGTGCTGGACCGTCAGTGAGTAAGACACCCCATTCAAATGGGTAGCCATCACTGGCCTCAAAGCTCGCCACAGTTGCCACCGCGTTGCCTGGCTGCCTGTCCACATCATATGAACCTTCTTTGGCCGCGCCCCCCAGGGCCGGGTCACCCCTGGAGGTGCCCATGGTGGCAATGATGGTCTTGTCAGTTGTTGGAATCGTTCCTGAGTTTATATAAGCGGTGTGTGATGTTGCCGCATCAAACCAGCCATTGACCGTGAGGGTCGCATCCTTCACGCCACCAATCCGTTGGATTGATGAATCATCCAGGGCAGTGATAGGCAGCAATTCCTGGCTGGTAGAAAAACCACTCAGGGCACTGGTATCCCCGGACAAATCCACACCGGAGTCAAACAATCGGACACTCAAGCCTGATATTTTAGCCATCCTTTAAATCTCCATTCTCATCAACCTCTGCAATCAATCCATCCTTGAGAAGTTGTTTGATTGTTTTTGCTGATACATCTTCAAAGTCCCAATTTTTCCCGGCTTCATAGTCCGTGTCTTTCACGCTAATCCGCACCATCGCCCGATATTTGCCAGTGTCAACAAATTGGCCATTGTCTGAGCGTCGCCTGGTACTTTTCTTTTTAGTGGTCATGGTGCAATGGTCTCCTCCCCATAAATCCACACATCAAATGGAATTGTGGCTGTTCTGTATGGTTGGCCGTTTATTAGTTCCAGGGTGACAGTTGCATCCCCTGGTTTTGAATCAGTGCAATTGCCTGACAGTTGCGAATCACCCCGCAGCGCAGTTTTAATTGCCACCACCACATCCCAGATTTCCGCATCCAGGTCCTCCCCGGTGTCAGGACTCATCTGAGGTCTCCAGTAACATTTGATATTGAACACCGCATTGGTTGAGGCATCAGTGAAGGTCTCAAACAGTTCCCGGTGCTCAGACAACCAAAAGGCAGCGCATGGGGTAGTGGGTACAGATAACAATTCATACCTGTACACAGTCGAAAATGCCGGGGTGACCCCGGTGAGCAATGTGTCAATGGTTGTCAGAACTCCTGAACGGCTCATTTACATCCTCACTTGACTCATTAGGTTGTCATCCAGGGCGGCCCTGCAACTCCTGGCGAGAAGTTCACCAGCCTGGTTCCCGGATAACAATGCTTCTTTTCCATTCCTGAACATGTGATAGCCCTGGAATGATGTTCTGTTTCCCCAGCGCGGATGGTTGCCACCTTCTTCAATCCAGTTGGCATATGAACGGGGTTCACCTCTTGCGTTTTTGTCTGCATCAATGAGCACCTGGTCAGGGTCTCGCTGCGTTGGCTGGAGTGTGAAGTGAATTCCTCCCTGGAGGAAACCCTGGTCACGACCATGACCCGGGGTGAGTTGTGCCTGGACTAACTTGACCCCATTGGCACCAATCTGTTTGAACCCAAATGACATCCCCCTGGCAAACTGCTTTTTGGTTTCTGGACCATTGAACAGTGGACCAGTAGTGAGGAATCGGAATGACATGGATGTGGACATCAGAACAGCACCCCTGAACTCTGCGAGTGGGTGGCGAAAGTATCCAGGTTATGCAGTGCTGTCCTGGTGTCCACTTCTGTGGGGTTTTCATCACGGTCATTGAAACCCAGGTCCCGGTCCCGGTACACGATATGTGCCAGGTCCAGACATGTCTGGGTCACTAGGGGATTGAACGTGATTTTGAGAACATCGGTGCCACCCGTCGCGCTGGCAGCGGTGGTCCCATGCACCCCACGTTGGACTGTCAATGTGTTGGAGGAAATACTGGTCACATATAGCTGTTCTGTGCCCACTTTGATGGTGGAACCTTCGCTAATATCAGCAGCTGATGTGACATCCAGGCTAGTGGCTGAGTCAGTCCAGGTGCCACTGGTAGTGGTGACAGTGTCCCCGGTGTCCTGCCAGCCCCAGGTGCCAGCTACTGCCAGGGTTTTCTGCCCGGCATACAAAGATTTGGATGTATCTTCATTTACCTTCAAAAAGTAATATGGTTGGCCCATGACATTGTATGGACCCATGAAATAGTCCCCACTTGTGCCCTCAGTCCAGGTTGCACTGGCAGTCCTGGCAGTGTCCTCATACACGGTCACTGATGTGGCACTCACCAACCATCCCCCCAGGGGAATGACATTGATGACTGTGTCCTCAGGCTGAATGGTCATGAGTGGACCAACATTCCTGGGGTCATCCCGTAGGTAGGAACCTTTGCCCAGGTCATACACCCGGGTCTGAGTGGTTGGACCAAATGTGTTTGGGGGTGACCCTCCCACATAGGCATCCATGCGCCTGGAGACTGATTCCAGGATTCGCCGAATCACTGAGGTGTCAGTGGTCCAGGTACTGGAAAAGTTCTGCCCGGCTATCCAATCCCGGAATGTTGAAACGTCTGCATAGCAGAATTTAATGTCAGCCATTTTCTATTTGTTCTCATCTGCCTCTGAAGCGTCTTTTTTGTTTTTTGCCTTTGTGGATTTCACAACCTCAAAATTGTCTGGGAATTCATCCAGGATGGCTTTTGGTACGTCGTAAGTCTCCCCGGTGTAAAAGGTTTCATTGTGACCTTTGACCCCCAGGGGTCCCTCAATACATGTTGCCTTTGGCATCTTTCAACTCCTTCTGTAGTAGGTCAGGGGACCGGCTCGAACGATTCAGCCCCCTGACCCAATTTGTCAGCTACTAACTGGCAGCTGCCTTCAGAATTTCAAACGCTGTAGCAATTAATACTTCAGCATCATTCCGTTCTGTTGCCAGGAATCCAACCTGGCCATTCCCTGCATACAACTCGT
>CEUS01278939.1_pt1 | contig 10485 bp, 4 predicted proteins | sample 427031 | NCBI WGS metagenome assembly CEUS01 (sample SAMEA2622837, study PRJEB7988) | marine metagenome | biome: marine biome (ENVO:00000447); feature: marine epipelagic mixed layer (ENVO:xxxxxxxxx); material: "saline water (ENVO:00002010), including plankton (ENVO:xxxxxxxx)" | depth 140 m | reverse complement strand
GAACTTGCTCCTGATTGAGGAAGGAACCGGGGTGAGCCAAAAGGAAATCCTCCGTGTGCTGACCCCTCTGGGCAAGGCATACCAAAAGAAGAATGGCTCTTGGAAGGTCATCGACAAGCAGTGGCCAGAAGAAATCGACGAATGGACCCACTACCTTCATGGGGCGGACGGCAACGCCGTGGCCAAGGACACCCGAGTCGGGCCTCCTCGCAGGTTGCAGTGGGTAGGCAGCCCACGCTGGTCGCGTCACCACGATCGCATGGCCAGCATGAGCGCCTTGACCTCCACGGAAGGTCGTTTGTTCTACGTCATGGACGAGGGTTCGAGGGTATCCATCCAGTTGCCTCCCGAATGGAAGCTGATTGCACGCGATGCGTTTAACGGGGTGATTTTGTGGAAACGATCCATTCCCAAATGGCATCATCATCTCTGGCCGTTGAAGAGCGGCCCCACGCAATTAGCCCGCAGGCTGGTCTCGAAAGGAGACCGTGTATACTTCACCATGGGCATAACCGCAGCGGTCTCAGCCTTGGAAGCCTCCACCGGTAAAACGGTTACCACCTTCAAGGGGTCCGAGGGATCCGAGGAGATTCTCGTCGCCGGTGGTTCCTTGCTTGCCTTGGTCAACAAGGGCGCATCCGAACTCAAGGATTACGTCCCGAAACACAACGTGGGAGACCAAGGGCGAGTGCGGACCGAGTTCGTCTGGGACAAAAAGCCCCGTATCCTCATGTGCTACGATGCCGAGACCGGTAAAAAGCGATGGGAATGGGAAAGCCCAATCGCCCCCCTTTCGCCTGCCTCCGATGGAGAACGCGCATACTTCCATGATGGCAAAAACGTAACGGCCATCGACATGAAGACAGGCAAGTTGGCCTGGAAACAGGATTCCAGCGGTGGTCGATCCAGCGTCCCCTTTAATTTTGGACCTAGGCTAGTGGTGGTGGATAGTGTGGTCGTCTATGCGGGTGGGGATCGCTCCATGACCGCCTATGAAGCCAAAACAGGCAAGAAATTATGGTCGTCTCCGCACGAGCGAGGTGGCTACCAATCCCCCGAAGACTTGCTGGTGATAGGCGGGTTGGTCTGGTCGGCTCCGATTACCAGCACGAGAGACTCCGGTGTATGGACGGGCCGAGACCTTATGACGGGCGAAACCAAGAAGAGCTTCCCTCCGAAAGTGAACCCGTACTGGTTTCATCATCGTTGCCACATTGCAAAGGCCACCGACCGCTTTATCCTAGCCTCCCGAACCGGCATAGAATTCGTCGACTTTCAGAAAGCAAACTGGGATCTCAACCACTGGGTTCGTGGTGGTTGCCTCTATGGCATAATGCCTGCAAATGGCTTGGTATATGCGCCCCCGCACAATTGCGCATGCTATCCGGAGGCCAAGCTCTTCGGGCTCAATGCGCTCGCACCGGCCGCCTCCGAGCGAAAAGACACCGACCCTCTGAAAGCGCCTGCCCGTCTCGAGAAAGGACCTGCTTACGGAAAGATCGCCGCTCCTAAAAAGAAGGACGTATCGGATTGGCCCACCTACAGGGGAAATGCCAACAGAAGCGGAAAATCAAGTGCAGGAGTTTCTCCCGAGCTCGATCCCCAATGGGAAACTGAAATCGGGGACGGAGGACGCCTCAGCTCCGTCATCGTGGCCGACGGCAAGCTATTCGTCGCAGAAATAGATTCACATGCGGTCCACTGCCTGGATACTCAAAAAGGCAAGGTGCTTTGGACACACGTCGCCGGCGGACGAGTAGACTCGCCCCCCACCTATCATGATGGAACCGTCTTGTTCGGGTCCGCCGATGGCACGGTGACGAGCCTGCGAGCTTCCGACGGGGCGCTGTCGTGGCGCTTCCGAGCCGCTCCGGAAGACCTTAGACACATGGCCTTCGAGCAACTGGAATCCGTTTGGCCTGTTTCCGGCAACGTCCTGGTGCGCGATGGAAACGCCTATTTCGTGGCGGGGCGCTCCAACTTCCTCGACGGCGGCTTGCGTTTCTATAAACTCGATGCCAAGTCGGGTAAAGTAATTGTTCAGACAACGATCAATGAAACTGATCCTGAAACAGGGAAGAACCTAGCCGAAAGACATCAAATCCTGAATATGCCGGTAGGTCTCACCGACGTACTCTCCTGCGACGACGACTTCGTCTACATGCGCTCCCAAAAGTTCGATCACAACGGTAAACGGGTGGGTCTCGGACCTCACTCAGGCAGCCCGGCCACGCAAGGTTCCGTACAAAAAGGAGAGGGCGTTCATCTCTTTTCGCCCACCGGCTTCCTCGACGGCGACTGGTTTCATCGTAGCTACTGGGTATACGGACGAAGCTTTGCGGGAGGGCACGGCGGCTATTACCAAGCAGGCAAGTTCGCCCCCTCGGGTCGACTTCTCGTGCATGACGACGAGACCGTGTACGGCTTCGGCCGCAAGTCGCAATACCTTCGCTGGACCACCACCATCGAACACCAAATGTTTTCGGCTCCCATGGACCAAGCAGCCGGCAAGGAAACACCCGGACCAGTCACCAACCGAAGAGGATCCGCAACCCCCACCCAAATGATCACTTTCGGCACGCCGGCAACGCTCAACCCCAAAGGCAAGGCCTTCGCCATCGAAGCTTGGATCAAAGCGGATAAAGGCGATGGCGTCATCGTGGCAAGAGGAGGCCCGAAGGACGGCTTCGCCATCACCCTCGAAAAGGGACGCCCCCGGTTTCACGTCCGAGCTAGCGACAAACTCGCAAGCATCGGATCCCGCGAACGCATTATAGGGAAATGGCATCACGTCGCAGGAGTTCTATCCCGAGACAAGGGCATGAAACTTTATTTGGATGGACGCCTCGTGGCAAAGGGGGAAGCTCCTGGCCTGCTTGGAACAGACCCTATCCAAAGCCTTGACGTAGGAGCCGACCACCTAAGCGCCGTGGGCAACTATACCAGCCCATTCAACTTCACCGGATTGATCGACGAGGTTCGTCTACACTTCGGCGAAATGGAGCCCACCTTCTTCTCCAAGGTTATCGAGAACGCAGGACAAAAGCGTCCCATAGAGAAAAGCTGTGTCCTTGCGTGTTCCTTTGACGACGGCAAGGCGATGGACCTGTCTCCCGGCAAACACAAGGCCACGGTGACCGAAGCCAAACCCGAAGAAGGAAAATTCGGCGGAGCCTTCCGCTTCACGTCCAAGCCCAAGAAAGGCGGCAACAAGCAAGGTGGAAGCGGGGTCACCCACAACTGGACGCACGACGTTCCGTTGCTCGCGCGAGGTATGGTCTTGGCCAAGGACGTGATATTCGTTGCGGGCCCGCCCGACGTCATGGACGAGGAGGATACCTTTCGCCGCATCATGGCTCGTGACAAGACCGTGGATGAAGTCATCTCCAAGCAACAAGCCGCCTTGGACGGCAACCAAGGAGCTGTCCTGCTCGCCATATCGAAGGAAACAGGCGAAACCTTGGGAAAATACGACTTGGGCTATCTCCCGACCTGGGATGGTATGGCAGCGGCCAACGGCAAGCTCTTTCTCTCAACCGAAAAAGGCACCATCACCTGCTTGAAGGGGAAAAAGTAAAATCAACTTGTCAAAAGAACACCTCCGTAATTCATTTACTGGTAACGGCAAAAACTGAAAGAATATCGCGTGAAGTATTATTACCAAGATGCTCAAGGGCTCCCGCAAGGGCCCGTCACGGGGGAGCAACTGTTCGGTTTGTCGACAAATGGAACGATTTCAGGCGGCACGCTAATTGCACCCGTTGGAGCATCCGAATGGGTCTCCTATTCATCCAAATTTCAAAACCAGACACAAGAAAGGCCTACCATGACACAAGCAATACAAGTTACTGGAGGAAACCAAGGCGGTCAAAGTCGGTTCCGAGAATACAAGGTCGTATTCGTTGCCGAAGGAGGTTGCGGGACCATCTTGTTGGGTGCGTCAGGCCTCCCCATTCAAAAACTCGAAGCCACCATCAACGAGCACGCAGCTCAAGGCTGGCAGGTAGTCTTTCAAGTAATCGAAAACAAACGGTTTTTATTATTTTGGACGCGCGAGGCAATGGTCATAACTTTCGGCCGCTGATATAGCCGCATTGCGAATTATGCTTGTTGGCAAACTACCAGCAACAGAGGTAATCAAATCTCCGAACACGCATCAGGGCTCCCAGTCATGGAGTACGACTCTCCACCGAACCGCCATCCAAGATTCTCGTGAAAAGAATGGGCGTTGCATCGATTCGTTTACCTTCCTTCAGTTAAGGCAAGGATGAATTTGATAAAGCAGCGGGAACAAATAAAACAGAGAGTTCCCCATGCTGGACAAACAACTAGTTGAAGCAGAAGCCGAACGCCTGAGGGATGAGGTACAGCGGTTGCCGGATCCTATCAGATTCGTTTTTCACCGGGAAACCAACAAAGAGCTCAAAGATCCTGATACCTATGCAGTGCTTGCATGGTCGCTGCCACTCTGCCTGCACCACTTTTACCTAGGCAAATGGAATCGGGGTCTATTGGAGCTTGCCGCTGTTATCCTTGGTCTCGTTTTCTTCATTGCAGGGATTTCCGCAGATGAAATGATCCTTTTGGCCATCGGCATCCCACTCATTCTGGCGGTCAGCGTGGCCGAACTCTATTGCCTGTTTCGTTCAGAAGTTATCGTCAAGAATTACAACAACAAGTTGATGGTGCAGATTCTGGAGAATGCACGCCTACATTCATGAAAACTGGACATGTATTGCTGTTTGGCATTGCCCTGAACCTGCTTGCGTCCGCGCCCATCGAGGCCGCGAAGAAAAAGCCGCAAGAGCAGCCCTCTCTGGAGCAAGTTTTTCCTCCTGACCAGATGAAACAGGACTTGAAGGTTCTTAGGCAAGCGCTCGAGGATGGACATCCGGGCTTGTACCTGTACACGGCCAAGGAAGAATTCGACAAAAGGTTTGATCAACTGGATAAAACCTTCGATCAGCCCATGACATTGCGGCAATTTTATTTGGAAGTGGCTCCATTGGTAGAGAAAGTTTACTGCGGACACACCTACTTCGATTTACCGCCGAAGCTACTGAAATCCCTTCAAAAAGAAGCCCTTTCATTTCCCATCCCAATCGCATTCCTGAACAAAAAGGCATACGTAGACCATGCAAAGTGCGATTTGCCACTGGGAGCGGAAATCACCGCAATAAACGGGACCTCGATGGAAGAAATCCTGGCCAAACTTCTCCCTTACATTCGGTCCGATGGTTACAACGTGACGCTGAAATACCGTCAAATGGAGGACGAGTTCGCCCTCCACCTCTTACTTGGCTATGGGAAAAAAGACGTCTTTGAAGTCGAGTACGTCCCTTTTGGAGCCAAGGAAAAAACGTCCAAGCGAATCGCGGCCATACCCGCCAAAAAGCTGGAGAAAGCGTTGATCGAACGCCACTCGCAAGCCGGCAGGACAAAGAAGTATAAATTAAGCCCGATCGAGGATGGCATCCATTTGTTAAGCATGAACAGCTTTGATTTCGGCCTGAACAAGAAAGGGCGACAGAAGTACAAAACTTTTTTGAAGGAAAACTTCGGAACTCTCCAAGAAAACAATGAAGTGAAATGCATCATTCTCGACCTGCGACAAAACGACGGCGGCTACGTGGGCAACGACGCTCAATTGTTTTCCTATTTCGCCCAAGCCCCTTTCCGGGATGCCAAGCTAGCGGAGGCCCGCACCTTGACAATTCCCGTGAAGGAACATTTGGCCCGCGATCAATTCCCGAAGATGCTGGAGAGAATTTTCGCCAAGGAATTCAAGCAGGACGGCGATGACAGGTTCCTTATGATAGACGAAAAGATTCGCCGATGGGATCCCAAGAGAAAGGCTTTCGAGGGCCACGTATACGTCCTCATCGGTGGCTGGACCCACTCGGGCGGAGTTGTCTTCGGCAGTTACTTACTCAATAATGACAACGTTACCTTCATCGGAGAGGAAACCGGCGGTGGTCATGACACCTTCACGGCTGGCAACATGGTTCTCTACGACCTCCCCAACACCCGATGCCAGCTGGAGGTACCCTTGATCAGATACGAAAACTACAGGGGAGAGAAAGCTTTCCCGAAAGGGAGTGGCATCCGTCCGGATCATCCAGTTCATCAGACTCCCCAGGATTTGATCAAGAAAGTGGACACAGTAATGGAATTCGCCTTGGCTTTGGCCCGAAAAAAAGTGGCCGCAGAAAAACAACCTGCAAAGCAATAGCCTGCTCGTTCTTTTTAGATTACCTAGTAAGTTTTCGCTTTCTTCGTGGAATTCTCATCCTTAAGTTAAAGCTACCACATGAAGATTCATCGCCCATTCCTCTTTCTTGCCTTGAGTGCCCTGGCTTCCCCTTGGGCTCTAGGCAAGGTCGACTTCACGCGGGACGTGCGGCCTATTCTGTCCGAAGCCTGCTTCCACTGCCACGGTCCTGACAAGAAAACTCGCAAAGCCAAATTGAGATTGGACGTACCCGAGGGAGCCACCGCCGACTTGGGAGGTTACCAAGCGATCGTCCCGGGAAAACCCGCGGAAAGCGAACTGATGGCCCGCATCGTCACCAAGGACGAGGATGACCGCATGCCGCCGAAAAAAAGCGGCAAGGAGCTGGATTCGAAACAAATCGAGATTCTAAAGCAATGGATTGCCGAGGGCGGTGAATACGAGGTGCACTGGGCCTATCGCCCCATTCGTCAAGCGAAGCCACCCGAGGTGAAGGAAAAGGAAGCCGCACGGAACGAAATCGATCCCTTCATCTTGGCCTCGGCGCAGAAGTCGGGGTTCTCGCTCTCGCAGGATGCGGATCCAACGACCTTGATTCGCAGACTCTATCTCGACTTGCTCGGCATGCCGCCCACGCCTGATGAAGCAGCCCCTTTCTTGAAGAATCCGTCCGAAGAAGCTTACGCAAAACTGGTCGACAAGCTCCTCGATGACCCGCGATTCGGTGAGCGCATGGCCGTCCACTGGCTCGACTTGGTACGCTTCGCGGACACCGTGGGCTACCACAGCGACAACTTCATGGAAGTATCCGCCTATCGAGATTACGTCATCGGAGCCTTCAACAAGAACCTGCCCTATGACCAATTCGTAATCGAAAACGTGGCCGGCGACCTGCTGCCCAACCCCACCCCGATGCAGAAGGTTGCCTCGGGCTACAACCGATTGCTTCAAACCACCGAGGAAGGCGGAGCGCAAGCGGACGAGTACGTCACCATCTATCAAGCGGACAGGGTACGTAACTTCGGCAACGTGTGGCTCGCCTCCACGACTGGGTGCGCCCAGTGCCACGATCATAAATACGACCCCATAACGACCAAGGACTTTTACTCGATGGCCGCATTCTTTGCCGACGTGAAGGAAAAGGTGCTCGGTCGTCGCAATGCCAACTACAAGTTTCCATCGACCGAAATCGACGCCTGGCTGGGAGCCGAAGACGAGAATGCCCAAAGCAAAATCGCAAAATTGAAGAAACAACGCGAGGACTTGGAAAAGGCATTGCTCGCGAAGGCGGCCAAGGAGCCTTATGTTGAACCCAAACTTTCCGGCATGCCGGAACCCGTGGAAAAAGTATGGATCGAGGACTCGGTGCCCGCCAACGGCCGCGCCCAAGGAAACAGTCCGTGGAAATTCGTCAGCAAACCGGAACCCGTTTTCAGTGGACAAAAAGCTACCGTCCGCGAGGCAGGAGGCTTGAGCCAGCATTTCTTCGATGGGGCAAACCCTAAGTTGCCCATCGAGAAAGGCACTAAACTGTTCGCCTACGTTTACTTGGACACGATCAATCCACCGAAACAAATCATGCTCCAATTCAACGACGGGTCTTGGGATCATCGCGCCTACTGGGGCGAATCCAAAATTTCTTGGGGCAAGGATGGCACGGTCAGCAGACGGAAGATGGGCCCTCTGCCGGAAACGGGCAAATGGGTCAAGCTGGAGGTGGATGCCTCACACGTCGGATTAAGCCCGGGCGCTCAACTCAATGGATGGGCCTTTTCGCAATTCGGCGGCAAGGTGTATTGGGACAAAGCAGGCGCCGTGACCGTGGTCGACCCTACTAAAGATCCCGCGTTTTCACTTCGGGCATGGGTCAACCAACAAAAGAACGCAAAGGATTTGCCTCCCAAGGTGCAACAAGCGATCAAAGTTCCGGAAGAGAAGAGAACCGACGCCCAAAGCAAAGATCTCCAAACCTATTACTTGGCATACGCTCACGAGCCCAGCGCCAAAAAGTTTGCCCAGGAAAAAGCCAAGATCAATGCATTGAAAAACCAGGAGAAGGCGACTGCCAACGTAAAGGGCACGCGATCCATGCTTGTCTCCGAGCCCACCAAGCCACGCATGGTGAAAATCCTGCCACGCGGAAACTGGCTCGATAAAACGGGCGAAGTAGTACAACCCGCAATTCCTGAATTCCTCGGTAAACTTGAAGTGGGAGATAGACGAGCCACGCGTTTGGACTTGGCTAGATGGGTGGTGGCAAAAGACAATCCCCTCACCTCGCGAGCCTTGGTGAACCGTACTTGGAAATTATTCTTCGGACACGGCCTTTCTCGCCGACTCGACGATCTCGGGGGGCAAGGTGAACCTCCCACTCATCCTGAACTGCTCGATCACTTGGCCGCTGACTTTCGAGACAACGGTTGGGACGTCAAGCGCCTGATTAAAAAAATGGTCACGTCGCGCACCTATCGCCAAAGCTCACTAGTCTCCCCTGGCCTTCGGCAAAAGGATCCAACAAACCGTCTATTCGCGCGACAGGCTAGGTTCCGACTCGACGCGGAATTCGTACGAGACACCTCCTTGTCGATCAGCGGCTTGCTCATAGACACCATAGGTGGACCAAGCGTAAAGCCATACCAACCGGCAGGTTATTGGCGACATCTCAATTTCCCCGCCCGCAAATGGCAGGCAAGCAAAGGCAACGATCTCTATAGGCGCGGGCTCTATACGTTCGTCTGCCGCAGCTTCCCTCATCCAGCCATGGTCGCCTTCGACGCCCCCAGTCGCGAGGAATGCGTAGCCGAACGTCCTCGCTCGAACATTCCGCAACAAGCCCTTGTCCTTCTCAACGATCCTGTCTTCGTCGAGTCCGCCAGAGCCTTGGCCGAGCGAATCCTCTTCGAGTCCAAAGGAAATGACCGAGAACGTCTTGCCCAAGCCTTTCGACTGGCCCTGACGCGGCAACCATTACCGCAGGAATCAGAGGTCTTAATTGAACTCCTCAAGCAACAACGAGTCCGCTACAAAGAAGATCCAGAGGCAGCCAAAAAGCTGGTCTCGATTGGGATGAAGACAATTGCCCCAAACTTAGCCGTATCGGACCTGGCTGCTTGGACCTCAGTCTCCAGAGCGATTCTCAACCTTTACGAAACAACCGCAAGATTCTAGAAAACGTCATGAATCCGTTAATCCAAAATCGCCGCTCCTTCCTCGCTCATGCAGGAATTGGAATTGGTTCCACCGCCCTTGGCTCCTTGCTCGCCCGCAATTCCGCCCATGCCGCATCAGACACTTGGCCCGCGAACCTGCCTTCCAATCTGCGCATACCCCCAAAGGCCAAACGAGTGATTTTCCTCTGCATGGCTGGTGGCCCTTCGCACTTGGAAACCTTCGATTACAAGCCGAAGCTCAAGGAAATGGATGGTAAGGCAATGCCCAAATCCATTACCGAGGGACAACCAATCGCTCAACTGCAAGGCAAGAGAAACGCCCTCAAATGCCTCGGCCCCCAGCATCCCTTCGAACGCTATGGCAAATCAGGTCAGTTGATTTGCAACCAGTTTCCGAAAATCGGCTCCATCGCGGACGACATATGCATCCTCCGATCCATGCGAACCGAACAGATCAATCACGATCCCGCTCACACCTACATGAATACCGGCACCCAGATTTCGGGCAGGCCTAGCATGGGATCATGGGTTCTGTACGGCCTAGGCGCAGACACCGACAACCTACCCGGTTTCGTGGTTCTCACATCCGTTGGCGGTGGCCAGAATCAGCCCATTGCCTCAAGGCAATGGCATAGCGGTTTTCTCCCCAGCAAATACCAAGGCGTCAATTTCAACTCCAAGGGCGATCCCGTACTCTACCTCAGCAATCCCGCCGGTGTAAACAAACAGGACCAACGCTCGCTCATCGATACCGTCAACGAACTCAACACTCTTCGTAACGCCACTGCCGCGGATCCTGAAATCACAACCAAGATCAGCCAGTACGAAATGGCCTTTCGTATGCAAACCAGCGTGCCGGATCTCATGGATGTCTCGAAGGAGCCCAAACACGTACTGGATCTTTATGGAGCCAAGCCGGGGGATGGTTCATTCGCCTCCAACTGTCTACTGGCTCGTCGCCTAGCCGAAAGAGGGGTGCGCTTCATCCAGCTTTACCACCGTGGATGGGATCATCATGGCGGCGTGAAAAATGCCATCTCCGGTGTTGCCAAGCGAGTCGACCAAGGATCCGCCGCGCTCATA
>CEUS01283707.1_pt1 | contig 10494 bp, 7 predicted proteins | sample 427031 | NCBI WGS metagenome assembly CEUS01 (sample SAMEA2622837, study PRJEB7988) | marine metagenome | biome: marine biome (ENVO:00000447); feature: marine epipelagic mixed layer (ENVO:xxxxxxxxx); material: "saline water (ENVO:00002010), including plankton (ENVO:xxxxxxxx)" | depth 140 m | reverse complement strand
CCATGCCCAACCATGATCAGCTTGAACAATAATAATTGGAGGCGTTGCATGTTGTGCCAACAATTTATCCACTAATTCCACTACTTTATTGTTTGTATAAATCAGTTGATTAAGATATGCGCCTTGCGCACTTTCAGTAGTCCAGCCTTCTTCAGGCTCATCAACATATTCTCCATCAGCACCAAACACATAAGGTGGGTGTGGAGACAAGATATGGGCGTAAACAAAAATAGGACTTTCATTATCATTAATTCCTATTTTTGCAATCTGCCCGAACGGAAATAATATACGACCCCTATAATCTTTCCAATCATCCAGCAACGGTTGTAACATTGGATAAATGGGGGTCATCTCAATCAGCAGTGACAAGAATGTATGCTCAGGACCTCTACTTTTCCAGCTGAAAACCTCATCCGCTATAAGACTTCTATCAGCTCCAGACCATCCAGAATTTATCTGTACATATCTGTATCCTACAGATTTTAGCAATTGACCTACTCTGTTAGCCTGTATTAGTGGATATGTTGCAAGCACATCATGTGAGTCTCTTCCAATAGTTTCAGTAAGATAGTTTATATATTCCATATTAAGTGCAGAGGGGATGGACAAGAAAGTATATGGATAATTACTAAGACTCTTAGAAGCCACATAAAAACCTCTATTCTCTAAATCGTTTACAAATTCGCTATTGTCATGCTGCAACACTTCAGATAGTAAGTCCGAACGCATATATCCATCTAATATTATGTAATAAATGTTCGGAGGATTTTCAGGCCTGGCCAATATGACTTGCTCGAAATCCCCTGGCCGTATAGCATTGATGTTTTGTTTTGACAAAACTGTTTTGTTGACAATCCAGTTGCCCAAATTAGGTATGGTCCCCAATATCAAGGTGGCTCCTACTATATTGAGAAAAAAATTCAACATAGTAGCATTAACCAATTTAAAAACAATAAAATATGTGCTCAAACAGCACATAGTACCTATTAGCAACAAAAGATACCTATGTCTACCAATCACTAAGCCTTGCTGTACATACAAAAATTCGTGCAGATTTGAATAAATGAAAAATGGAATAATAATAATCGAGGTGATCAATGCTGCTTTAGCAGTATCTTTGATAATGAAAGCAATAGACCACCACAACAAAAGAACTGTGGACACTACCATCACTAATGGGACCCAAATGACATCGGCTTTTGTTTGCCAAACATTCCTGGAAAAAAGAAATATCACGGGATAAATGGCGAAAAGAATCGGATGAATAGTTAATCGTTTAGTCATTTTAGGTCCGATCTATTTTGCATGAGATAAAGTAAACGATTAGAATTATTAATATTTGACACTTTCATTATGACAAACAATTTATCAAATGCTCGCTCAAAAGCAGTCCTAGTATAATCGTCAAAGATATCTTTCCTATAGCTAAGAAGTCTAGCTACCTGAGAATCACTTTTGGGCACAAACTCAACAATTAGTGATTTGGCTATCACAGCAAACCACTCAGCCAATCTAACAAAAGGTACATTGTTCGATATAACTAAATGGTGCACAAGCGCTAATGCCATCACCAGGTCAGCAGGAGAACGTCTCGATAGCGATAGCCTTTCTTCATTACTCCATCCAATGTCAGCACTAGGATTAGTAAGGTCAAGCAAAAGGGGTATCATATTAATATCTCCCTTACTTACAGAATCAAGATAATTTATTTCAACAGCCGTAGGGTCACTATCAAAAGCTATAGTAGGTATGCCTTGACTAGTTGCAAGTCGACTATAAGTACCATCATTTGCTCCTAGATCCCACACGATTCCTGGAGAAATCTTCTCTATATATTGCTGGACAATGGTTTTTTTATGGCTTGCAGCCTCTGCAGAATAATTGTGCTTAGTGCCTGAGTAATAATCGAACCAATCGGTGTTTCCTTGACGCCACTTTAGCCGTTTTACAGCTATATATAAACTGTCAATAATGCCTTGTAATGCTACTAGACTAACAGTCTTATTGGCAGTAGAAATTGATTTTTCCGAAAACAAATTTTGACTTCTAGCATGTAGATGGATATGACTCAAAATACCAAATTGAAGATAAGTCCTAAAAGGCAAAAGAGAACTTGCCATATCGAGGGGAATCCCATCCATATGTACGCGCAACAACTGACCAAGTCGAATATCCACATGACACATCAACGTCAATGTTGCCAGAAAATGCTGACAAAATTGCCGATAAGCTACCCAAGGGCTACCCTCTTGATAAATCTCAAAAGACAATGTATCGATAAGCATCGGTTGCCCATCAACAAACTGCATATTATATGCAGAAGCATCTTTGAGGCACATTCCATACTTGAAAGCAATCTTCTGTATATCTAGCAAAGCTATTGCTGCATGCTTTAGCTCACTAAAGCACCATTCATACGGATAAGATATAAACTTAACTACTTGAGGATGTAAAATTTTGTATGCGGAATCAGATATAGCGAAAGCAATATCAACTTCTTCATGAGGTATCATCATCTTCAAATCCACTAATTCTTCGTATAGACCAGAATTAATTAAACAATCATAATGTGATTTATACGAGTTATTTACCTGTCTATACAACATGCCATTTTTCACAAAAAGGAATCCGCTCGGATCACGGAATGAGCTTCGATGAATTCGTCTGCAACTACTAGTCATTGTTACTATCTTTATCCTGATTGTGATTGGAAACTGCATCATCACCTACAAGTTGTTTTATATAACTAGTAATCCGACTCCAAAATTGTCGAATCACAAACAATAAACCAACTATGCTGGCTAGCAAAAACTGAATAAGAAGACTTCCACCTCCTGGATCAAGATATGCTCTAACAGGATGTGCATATACAGCACCAAACATCACACTCCACACAAACATTTCGATCATGAAATTAATAAGTTTCACTTAATTGACTCCTCTATCGTAATTTCGTTCATCAGTCAAAAAACACATGTGTAACAATTGACTTGCTAGACGTTGCTTTTTTGCACTGGAATAACCGTTAGTTACAATTGTTGTATTCTAAAACAGATATGTCACCAACGTTAAAGTCAGCACCTGAACAGTAGTATGTACTCCCATCATCTATGTAAATTTTCTCAGGGGTGCCAATGGTCTCATGCAAAGTATTTACAAACCAAACTTTGCCATTGGATTCTAGTGATGGTAATCTGTTCACTACATTAATTTGCTGTACTGATGTGAGTTTTTGACTAAAATCAATCGTCCTACCAATATGTCCTAAATACACTTTAGCACCAGACAATCCAGGAACAAAGTTAGAAAAGATAGGTCCCGCAACCACAACATCATTCATCCCAACATTGTGTTCTATCCAGCGAAAGGCATCCATCTCTGTACTCGAGAGTCGTATCGGCCACATATCATCACTTCGCAAATTCAAACGTTTATCTGAAAAATGCAGGTAAAGATGACCATACCAAGGATAAATATAAGTGATCAGTGTTCCCGGAATCACTAACAATGTTGTTACCGCATACAACCATTTTCTCACACCACTCGTGACATCATTCAGATTCGATACTACGTAAGTTACAAGAATACTAATAGGCAAATATATGCCATCCATAAATCGAGGTGATCCTGGAAAAGATGCAAGAGACAGAATAAACAACCAAAACAACCATATTGAAGCTATAACATGTCCTAAGCGCTTAGTTTCATAAGACCGTAACAATTTAAAAGTACCCCATACAACAAATGGGGTGAAAACACCTACATGCAGAACAAATAACGACAAATCTATAGTCCCATTCATTACTACATTGGTATAAATGTATTTAGCCCAAAAGTCACTACGAAAGGCAAGACTGTAAGACCACATTGACATCAATCCTGATGGAACAAAAGACATAAGAACTGGACTGACATTGGATAGTGACATACGCCGCAGTAACATTAGATATACCAAAACAGTGGACACAATCGCAACCCACAATATACCTAACGACGGCAATAACCAAGCTGCTATTAATGCATAAATTGACATAGCCAAATAATTAGGTCTCTTATCACGAATCGCATGCAGCAAACTACAAAACAGCAAAGCCACGATAATATTGGCAGCAACGAAATGAGGCATATAACTATTATGAGTAATGGGATTCATGCTAGGATTGCCCCACAATTCCGCAAATAGAACATTATTAGGAACATAGCTTCCTGCATTAGGGAATTCTTGCAAAATCTGGTTGAGCCAGAGTAATCCCGGAAAAACAAAAAGGAAAGCGGTAGCAATCCTAACCTCTCCATCACTTTCTAAGCATTCTATAAATAATCTAATATAGACGTTGAACGCAATAAATGCCAGCAATAACCCTACCGAAATATAGAAAAGATTAATAGGAAGATTAGTCAATCCAAATAACCATCCTAGTAAACGGTAGAACAAGGATGCGTGCACAAAATTAAGTGTTTGAGGCAAATCAGTTTCAGTCGCAAATGACAACTGGCCTATCCACACATCACCATTCATGCCATCTCTGACAGATGCCAAATAAGCATTGTGATCATGAATATTCACTATACTGCCGGAGAAATATCCGCCTGTATTTGTAGACAAATACGCAGCATACAAATTAGGCAAAAAAAGCAATAGCGACCATATAGCCGCCATCACATATGTACTACTAAACAATTTTTTCATTTAGCGACAATAAAATTTCCGATAGCCAAGTATTCTAGACCAGATTCGTCAAAAACCTTGAGGGCATCATCTGGAGAGCAAACCAATGGATAGCCATGAAGATTAAAAGAAGTGTTTAGTATAGCTCCATCTCCACTAATTGACTGATATTTGCGTAATAGTGATTCATACTCAGGGTTATCATCAGGATAAACCTCTTGTGGGCGAGCAGTACCATCCTGTGGATGCACAGCAGCAAAAATACTATTGCGTTTATTGCTTATGCTATCAAAAGACATGACCATATAGCACGCCTTAGCGAATTTAGGTTTGTGAAAATAGTCAGAACTATAGTCCGCAAGCACTGATGGTGCAAAAGGCATCCAAAAATCTCGTGACTTGATTATGTCGTTGATATAGCGCACAACATTTGGTTGCGAAGCATTGGCGAGAATGGAACGGTTGCCTAATGCACGAGCACCAAATTCCATTCGACCCTTAAAACGAGCAACAACTTGTCCATCAGCAAGTAATTCAGCGACTTTACCTTCTACATCATCACTTTTTTCCCATCTAACATCTTTGGCGGTAAAACTATACTTGTCCAATATCGACTCTATGTCATTGTCATGAAATTCACCACCCCAATAAATGGGTCCCACAGAATCAATGTCAACCCTCTCATTAGCGCTCAATTTTTGTTGAGCATAATACCAATATGCTGCACCAACCGAATTGGTTTCATCTCCACATGACGGGAAAACAAACAGTTCATCTACCTCTGGAACCGACAAAATAGCCTGATTGGCCTTAACATTCATAAAAGTACCACCACTAACCGCCAAACGTGATAAACCTGTTTCACGTACACAACGCTTCACCCATTCAACCAAGAAGTGTTCCACAAATGCTTGCACACCCGCAGCAATTGTGTCAAAACGTTGTGTTGTCAGTAATTCGTCTAAATATTTCCACAAATATCCTACGCGAGGAATGCCAGGTCGCCTACACCATTGCATTGAATCATCAGAATTCCATTCAAATACCTCTAACAATCCTTGATACACCGGGTTCTTATCTATATCCCCTTTATAGTACGGCGCCAACCCCATAATTTTGTACTCATGTTCAAGCGGAGTCATACCCATGATATATGTGACCATAGCATAAATTGTCGCTAAAGAATTGTCTTCACTAATAGAACTTATTCTTTGTAGACTACCTTGGTGTCCCACACTGACTGTGGCACATATTCCATCTCCTGCTCCATCATTAGTAAGGACTAATATCTGATTATCATAATCAGCCAAACCATAATAAGCACTAGAAGCATGTGCAGTATGGTGATCAACAAAAGTAATTTTTTCAAGTGGTACACCTGCTTTTGCTAACGAGGCAGCTCGCAATGATTGAGTTTGATTGATTTGCAGTTTGCTTTGGGAAAGCGCGCGGACTTTTCTAAACAAATTATTGTCGGCGGATATAGACCGAAGGCCTCCCAACCAAGATTTGCCAAATCTACTCATGTTTGCATAATCTTGTAATACATCTGTCCGCGTAATGTATGGTGGTTGAGATATCGTACCAGCAACTACTACTCTGTCCACCTGATCAAATGAATCAATGCCACTCAATCGCAATGTCTCCTCAAGTGCTTGTACAGGAGTGCCACCTTGATTTTTCAAACGCGACAAACGTTCTTCCTGAAACGCAGCTATCACCTTACCATTATGTATGGCTGCAACACTAGCGTTATGACCATCATGTATACCTATTACGTTCATATCTATACCACCCTGCGATTATTAATTACACTACTCATCAGTGAACCCAACACACTAGTACAAACTACAGTATTGAAATCAGCAATAATCGTTTCTCTAGCTTTGCGCCCCAATCTGTGTCGGAGTGAAGAATTGTCGATTAACTGCAACAACACTTCAGATAGACCATCAGGATCTCGTTCACTTATGACAATCCCATTTACTGAATGCTCTACTATCTCTGGCAATGAACCAACATCTGTGGTCACCACCGGCAAACCAACAGACATAGCTTCCACTATCGATGAAGGTATTCCATCTTCAACCACTGATACGAATTTACCTGGATGATCTCCTTGACCACCAAGAATACGCACGCAGGGTAATACAAAAATCCAAGCCTCAGCCAATAGTTGCACTATATCTACAGACGTCAATGCACCATGCAAGGTTATATATTCTTCAAGTCGGCCATTGAGGATCTGACTTTCTAGTTGATCATAGACTGGCCCATCACCAATAATATTACAATGAAACTGCAATTCTTTATCACGAAGTACAGAACAAGCCCTTACTAAATCATCAAGACCTTTAGATTCAACTAGTCTAGTAACCGCAATCAATGTCGGTACATTAGATTGAGATTCCATATTCGGTTTAAAATACTCAGTATTCACTCCTGGGTGCACAATATGAGCACTCACCGTACTCGTATCAGTAAGAATATAGGATTTAATTGCCTCCAAAGCTCTTTCATTTTCTGCTACTACAAAGCTAGCTAGATTTATCTTGTTCTGCAGAAGTGGATAATTTCCAGTAACATCATTCGAATGACCGGTGAAACTAAATCCAACATTAAGAAACTGTGACAAAAAGATTGCAACATCTACAGTACGACCAGAAAAATGTGCATGCAAATGCTGAACACCTCGTGATTTTGCATTAGCATAGAAATAACCTGCTTTCATAAAAGCATAAATAGCACGTGAAAGAGAATACCAAGATGTCCCATAGGTGCGCAACAAAAATAGTATCGATTGAAAGTAAACTTTTGGGCGATTGAAAAGTATCCGAATATGTGATTGTAACATCTTAAAAGACAATATATTACGGTTAAGACAATAATGTGTATTAACAAGACTCTGATCTAATTCTGCTGCATAATGCACAGCAGACTCCTTATGTAAGGCAAACACCGAGACCTCCCAACCATGCTGGATCAAACCTGAAATTTCACGTTCAAGAAAAGTCATTACTCCCGGAAAACCCTCGGTAATATAGCCGATAACATTGTTTGAACGCATTTGATCAATACTAATTATCTAAACTCCCATACAGATATATTTATGTAGTGTTGAAGTACCTAATTTTTCTATACCAATACCGTATAGCATCTGATCTTTTAGCTATCCGCTTAATTGAACTGTAACAACGTTGTATATAAAATGATCGTAAAGCTAGTCTTTTTACAGTACGTAAAAACAACAATACTGGTGCCATAATATATATAATTGGATAAATCCATATATGATATTTGAAAATTATTGAAGACCCTCCCTGAAGGGCAAAAATATACATCGGTAGACTAGCACTCCATTGTCTCGATATACCACTTCTCCAAGCTCTTAAACTCGCATATGCAGTATGACACCTAATTAAATGCTCTAGCTTACTATATTGCGTATGTGTCAATTTCAATTTACACCCTATTTCACCTAACATTTCAATCAAATGCTGACAATACTCCTTAGTCACCTTTGGAGAAGAGCACATATCCCAAAATTCGGCTCCCAATATCGATTCGCAGGTCATTAACAAACGTAATGGTCTTATAGCATCTTCATCAACAAAGGCCTTCATAAAACGCTCCAATGCAAATATCAGATTATCACTTTGAATATTAGCTTTGCTTACTGATTGTTGACCCACATGAATACGGTAACGCGTTAATGGTTCGGGTATCACCCGAGCTTCATAACCTGCTAATGCCAGTCTACGCCATAAATCCTGATCTTCGCAATAAGGAAGTGATTCGTCATAACCATTCACACTCATTACTGCATCGCGCCTAAACATTACTGAAGGATGATAGAGTGGCAAAGAATTAGTCAAGCTAGTAAACAAATAGTCTGCAGGATCATCCACTTTGCCTCGCCATAAGTCGATCTCATGACCATTATCATCGACTTTAGACATCCAGGTACCCACCACTGCAAGTCTATGTTCTGACTCCATCAAATCAACCTGTCTATGCAATCGCGTTGCAAGACTGCTGTCATCTTGATCAAGTCTAGCAATATATTTCCCCCGAGCCAAATCTAACCCTATATTCTGACATCGCACCTGACCTACATTTGACTCGTTTTGAACAAAACGAATCCGCTTATCTGAGTATGATAAAATCTCATTTGCTGATTCGTCAGTACTAGCATCATCTATAATGAGAAACTCAAAATCCTCAAATGTTTGTTTGAGGATACTGTCGATAGCTTCCCTTAAATACCTTGTGCCGTTATATACAGGCATCAATACTGTAACTATAGTCATAATCTAATTACATAATGTAAAATAGGTTTATTGTCACAACAGAATTGGCAGCAACTCACTTATAACATAGTCCTGCAAAGCCTCTTCCCAAGGCCGCATCCAATCACATCCCAAAAGTTCCAGTTTGTAGTTACGGAGTGCTTCCATCCTTATACGAGGAGCTGGGGATGGAAAATGCTCCGACGATACAGACTCAATTTCTAGATCGGGATATTCTAGAACATCTCGCAAAACCTCTGAGATTTGGTAACGAGAAGCTATGCCTGGGTTTACCATATGATATAAACCATAATAGCCTGTATCAACTAGTTTAGAGATACCATTTAGTAAATCACGGGCATAAGTAGGACTACCGTACTTGTCGTTTACGGCTTTCAAAGACGAATCTCCATCAACAATCATGCTAGCTATCTTGCCAACAAATTTTTTGTCTTTAGCGCCACCTCCAATCATCCATCCAGCACGTACTATGTAATATCTATTCAACAAGGAGGTGACAATTCGCTCACCAGCTAATTTAGATTCACCATAAACATTCATAGGACCAGGATTGTCAAACTCGTTATATTCTGTTTCCTTTTTACCTGAAAATACATTTCCAGTGCTAATGTACACTAGCAATGCATTCGTTTCCTGACAAGCCAAAGCAACATTCTGAGTACCAATTGAGTTCACAGAATGTGCCCAATCAGGCTCCAACTGACAACGATCAACATCTGTAGCCGCTGCTAAATGCAGTACCAAATCTGGCTTTATCTTTTGGAATTCATCCATAACTGCAGCAGGATCCCTTATATCAAGGTAAACACAATCCTCACTCAGATCCACCAAATCTGTCAGATACAAATCATGGTCAGAAAATACATCGTTGACATAGCTGCCTACCATTCCATCAGCACCAGTCACAAGAATTCGCTTATTTTTCACTGATCTCCTCACTTACTATGAATGTCTCTAAAGATGTAGGTGTAACAGTTGCAAACACAGTTTTCATAGATTCCTTTATGTTTGACAACCAATCGAGATAATCATCACCAGACCTCATAAGTATTTTCTGTGTTTCAACACTTAAATCCCGGTGCGTAACAGCAGCACAACGTAAATGTGCAAACATTCGCAGATCATCCAAATCGATAAAAGTCTCTGGAACCACAGATAAAACCGGAATCCCCATAGACAGAGCCTCCAAACATACTGAAGTAGATGAATAAATTAGCAAATCAACTTGTGGGAGAAGTTTTGAAACGGACTCTTCCACAATACGAAAATGTTGGGGTATCTGCCCATTAAACACAGAGTCATAATGTGTATCATCAATATGCAAATGAGGATGAATTTTGATCCATATCCTTTTGTCTGTATCTTTGCCAAACGCCAAGTATATATTCCGCAAGACTTCTAGAGTAAGATTTTCACCCGCATTTGATGTAACTAAAATTATGGATTTATCATTATCTCGATAGCTTGGATCCACCATTGTAGGCAAAGGGTCAAATCTCAGTGCACCTCCAATAC
>CEUS01010258.1_pt1 | contig 10496 bp, 8 predicted proteins | sample 427031 | NCBI WGS metagenome assembly CEUS01 (sample SAMEA2622837, study PRJEB7988) | marine metagenome | biome: marine biome (ENVO:00000447); feature: marine epipelagic mixed layer (ENVO:xxxxxxxxx); material: "saline water (ENVO:00002010), including plankton (ENVO:xxxxxxxx)" | depth 140 m | reverse complement strand
GACTCCCAACATGCCGAGATTAGTCAGGGTAAAGGTCCCTCCACTCAGTTGATCAGGCAATACCGTACCTTCAAGGCAGGATTGAACCAGTTCCTTGATACCGACTGACAAATCCTCCAACGACTTGGAGCAAACACTGCGTAATACAGGCACCATAAGGCCACGCGGTGTGTCCACTGCCACTCCCAAGTGCACTTCCTCAAAATGCGCAATACGGTCACCCAGAAAATGGGCATTGAGATCAGGATGCCGCTTCAGGGTCTGAATCAGGGCATGGGCAATTAAATCATTGAGCGTAATCTTAGGGCCACCAGCCTCTCCGACTTCCTCACGCGCCTTCTTGCGATAGGTTTGGATGGCGGTAGCGTCAAAGGTGGAGTTCAGGGTGAACTGGGCCGTGTTGGAGAGGGACTCCATCATGCGATCGGCAATCAATTTGCGAACACCTTTCACCGGCTCCACTTCGGCCCCTTCAATGGCCCCGGGCTGTTGCATGTCCCCTGCCAGTGCCATGCCAGCCAGGCCTTTGCCACGGGCAGGTGGCTCCAAACCCGCTTCACGAGCTGATGCTGCGGCCGAAGCACTCAGGCGCGGACGCCCGGCAAGAGCCGACTCCACATCACGTTCAATCACGCGCCCTCCCGGGCCGGTTCCTGCAATGCTTTCCGGATCAATTCCTGAACGCAGGGCGAGTTTACCCGCACGCGGGCTGACACCCGCCTCAGAGCTTCCACCTGAAGAAGCAACAACTGGCGCAACGGCAGCTGGAGTCGGGGTATCAGGTGAAGTTGCTGGCGTACTGACCGGTTCAGCCACAGGTACCGCTGTTTCCTTTTGTGGACGCAGACCTGAGGCATCCTCACCTTCCTCACCCACGGCCACCACATTGGCCAGAACCGGAACATCATCCCCCTCTTCCCAAAAGAGTTCCAATACCGTGCCTGCAGCGGTGGATTCCAGATCAAAGCTAGCCTTATCGGTCTCAATAACCGCCAGCACAGTTCCCTCCTCCACCACCGCACCGGGAGCAACCTTCCATTCAGCAAGGATACAATCCTCCACTGACTGTCCCAGTCGGGGCATGATCACGGGTGTTGCCATAATTATAGTTCCTTTATTTTATCAGGTTAAACCAAGCGCACCTTCACGTCCTGCTTACGCAGGGCCCGGGCATCCTTGGCCGGAAATTTCTTGTCAGTAATCAAAACATCCACCCCCTCAAACCCACTGACGCGGGAGAAGGATACTTTCCCCCACTTGCGCGAGTCAGCCAACAGGATGACTTGGCGGGCCTGCTTCTGTACCAAATCCTTGGTAAAGGCTTCATTAGGATCAGTCGTGGTGAAGCCATCCTCAATGGAGAACCCCATGGTTCCCATAAAAGCCTTGTCCACCCTCACCTTATCCAAAACCGCACGGGTAAGGGGCCCGACCATAGTTTGGCTCAAGAGCCGCAACTCACCGCCGGTAAGAATGATGCGCAAGCGTGAATTGGATAGCTCAGTGGCTGCCCGCAGAGAATTGGTCACCACCGTTAGGTCCGACCGGTCAGCCAGCAAACTTGCCAACTCCATCACCGTACTGCCGCCATCCAAAAAAATTGAATCGCCTGAACTAATCAACTTAACCGCCTCCGCCGCAATCAAGCGCTTCTCCTTGGAGGCAAGACCGGTCTTGGTATCAAAACCCGACTCCTCCAAGCGACTCTCCATGCTGATCGCTCCGCCGTGAACGCGACGCACACGACCTTCATCCTCCATGGCCTCCAAATCCCGACGGACAGTCGCAACCGACACCTTGAGGTCCCTGCGCAAATCCTCCACTCGAACAATACCTGCCTGGCGGATAAGGTTTCTCATCCGCTCACGCCTTTGGGAGGCCAGATCTGTTCTAAGCTCAGTTACCACAGTGATTGTTTTTGATCGTTAATGATCGATTTTGATCGAAATCGATCACAAAGAAAAGCACAAAATAAGGGAATACGGGGGGAGAGTGGGATGTGTTTTGGGAATCGAACCTATTTGGGTTTGCGTTTTGTAATTGGAAAAGCGCAATTCTTGAAGTGGTTGCCAGTTATTGCCACAGATTTTTCTGAAACTATCCGTATCTATCGGTATCTTTAGTTGAGTAGGGCGCACGCAGGGCGCGCAGGGCGCACTCCGGCTGAGAATTCAAATTGAGTAAAAAAAGTAGGGCGCGGACGCGTGCCCCTAAAATCGGAGTGCGCCCTACTTTTTCATCAAAACCATCCCACTATTTCAGTGGCCATTTTATGTAGGGCGCACAGGGCACGCATTTTTATATAAAGTACTGTAGAAAAATATATATAGTAGGTATGTACGTTTGGGCACATATACATACCGCATTGTCTTTTATATATAGAGGTTTTTGATTTTAGGGGGGTGTGTGCGCCCTGTCCCTAAACATTTACCTAAAGTACATTGCCGGAGGGTTTAAACGCGCCGACATTTAAAATAATTATTTTATATCGAACGCTCGCCTCCCGGACTTCCGAGTTGGCGTCGGTCTGTTCTTGACGGTTGTGAAGATCGCCAAAGCCCTCAAGGACTTTCACTCCAGATATAATTGAATTGATCAACCGACCTTTGAAGTTGGCGTATCGTGCATTTTGCATTGAGCCTCTCTTGGCTTTTCCATAATGAATAGGCCCGATGGATTTCACCATGAGTATGGATAAGGAGTTTTTTTAGGATTAATGCCAGCGGCCATTTTTTCTCCCTCTTCTTTATGCTTACGATCCCAGTCAAATCCATCAATCATTAACTCTGCAAAAGGATGGCCACTCTTTTTTGCCAGCAACATCCATTTATAAGATTTGGCGTATTCCCCTGCACCATGCAATTGTAACGCCATTTCCATCTGTGCATTTTTATCTCCACTCATAGCCAATAAAAGATTCGGAACAAACAATTTTTGCTTTTCTCTTGCCGTTTCCTTCTGACTTTCGCTAATCGGAATTGGGTTTCCTCTATCCTTCCAATTCTTAGCTGAAAAGAAATTCAACGAGGGTACGGGGTTTTTGTATTCCGCATAAACAGGAAAATAAGCCAATGAGAAATAGGATATAAATTCAGGTCTTAAATTTCCAAAGCCTTTGATTATCGCATCTGGAAACAGATCTGGATTTGCATAACCATAACCCTGGCTCCATTCATCGAAAGATTGATGCGCTCTCTTTTTCGGCATCATGAATAGCTCATATTGGTGCATCCATTTATGTGCTAAAATACATTCTATTTCTGGATCCATCCCCAAGTACTTTGACCCATACCCCCCGCCGTATATATTTGCTAGACAAGTCATTGAAAAAAGGCTTCCCCTGTGCGCGCCTTGCCAACTGTATTTATGCTGTAATTCAATTAACTGGCTATAAGGAAGCGAGAACATTTTAAATTTCTTCCATTCACCATTCCAAAGCGTTACATATACAGACTGTTCCGGATTCCCGCGGTTTTTAATTCTGACCTCCAGCCGGTTTCCAGCATTCCAAGTTGGCCTGTTTATTTCTCTATTTAATTCGACCAACGTTTTTAATGATAAAAGGGTCTCACTTGGAGGGGAGTGATTAACAACACTTAAAATGTCACCTATTTTGATCCCGGCTGTTTTAACCGCTTCAGGAATAATTATTTCGGTAACTTTCCCTTTTTCGTCGGTAATAATTCCCGGGTTTTTTAGTAGCGAATTAAAGTAAAACAATGCCATGGCCCCACAAGCATCTCCATGACCATTATCAGCAATTTTTTTTATCCGTTCATAATATTTCTGCCGTGAACTATCATTCCAAGCAAAAATTAATTGGCGCGGTGGTTTCCCCAATAAACGTCTTATTTCCACAAAATTTTTTGCTCCTTCGATTTCTTCTGCGAGCATCTCGAAGAGTACTTGAAGGTATTGTGCGTCAAGGTTGCCAGCTTCAGCCGATTCTTTTAGCCAAGTTTTTATCTTTTCTCTATATCTGTCAAACAGCTCGCCGGAAGGACTAGAAAACCCTTCTTGAGGCGTTTCTGATAGAAAATATATAATCCAAGGATCTCTAAGAATATAAAGTACTAGCGAATATTTTGCCGATGGATCATCCGCTGATTGTTCTACCAGTTTATTAATAAATTCACCCCGAAGCTCCTTATTCTGCTTTATTAGACTACCATCAGCAAACGCCGGTGATTGATCATAATATCCTTTCGAGCCACCCCCTTTTGCAAAGTTTCTCACAGCTATGACTGTAGACCTTGCGTTGCCCCGCATCGACGAGTCTAGAATCATTTGGGCCTCCCCTTGGGCAGCTGCTAAAACTTTTCTCTTATATTTATCTCTATTAACTTTTCCGATGTACCAATAAACACCACCGATCAAAAACGAGATAATGGCCATAACTGTTGCTATCCTGCCAATGTTATCTAGAACAACCCCAACAATACTTTCATCCTTGTGCTGCCCTCTCGCCATAAATTTGAACAGGATCTTCTTTATCATGCCCTCGGGCTTGGCTGGTCCGCCGATAGTCAGGGGAGCGGGACTGCTGGGAATGGAGGCTTGAGCAATACTAGTTATTGGAACCCATTGGGCACTTCCTTCTGTCCATGCCATGTCTGTCTGAAGCAATGTGCCATCAGCTAGGAACGACTGTGTCTGCGCTGCGGTTATAGGGCCAAATTGCTGGCCATCCCTTGACACATAGATCATCTCATCCGATTTCTGGGGGACATCAATAAATAGATCGCTAACCTGAAGTCTTTGAGACGGGTTAACACGGATTTTGCCGCTAATCGGCACGCCATCAAGAAAAGTTCCCGACGTGCTGCCTAAATCCTCGATGAAGATGCCAAGCGGAGAAATACTCAACCGGGCATGCTGAGCCGACACCTGATCAGCTGTAATTTGGACAGTACAATGGTCTTCACGCCCAATGAGATGATCCCCTTCTCCAAGGTAAAATTGACCTAGGATTTCACCATCACTTCGAACAACTGAAATTAAGATTGCTTCCATTTTGATTACGCCCAACAGAGATAAATCGCGAGCAAAGCAAACAGCGCGGATTTCATGTGGATATGTATATCAGCGAGTGAGTAAAAAATAGAGTAAAAATGCATGAAGCTTTAGGAAGGCTGCCGAGGTTAAGTGGGGAGCGCGTACTGATACGCGCACAGATTTCAGGGCGGCAATGCCAATATCCAGAAGGGCGTCATGCCAATCTGTTTCATACTGTGGCGAGAGATACTTTTCACTGTGTTCCGGTTTAAATTTTTTTAGCGTCTCAGAATAAGCGCTTAGTTTGCTCCGCAAATCATTTATTTTACTGAAACCGTTAACATAGGATCCATAGCGTTCCAAATCGCTTTCACGTAACTCGCTCTTTCCCTTTGCCGCAATGGATTCTACCTCTCTGAAAATACGGGATTTTGCTTCGTATCTCCTCTTCACCTTTCCATCTGCAATACTGCCAAAAAGTGTTTGGTAAAGATGATTGGGATTACAATGCATATAGAGTGGCTTCCCTGGCCCAGAAGCGGACAAAGCTGCCACTGTTGGCTGGCTTTCCATACTGGAGAGATCTCCCATGCCGATGCGAAGATGAGGCAGTATTGTTTGTGGCAGCAAATTGCTTAGAGTATAGTCAATTGTTTCTGCACTGGGAGCCCTGTGCTCGCCGCCGGGATACCCTCCGAGGGCACCATAATACGCACTGTGAGTGGGAGAGGTATGCAGACCATGCAGACCATTGATTATATTAATTTTGTCTAAATAGGGTTCCAGTGGTTTTATCGACTGGGGCAACTTCGCTCCAGACAATGAAGCGTTTTTTTTCATACCTATTGGGATACAGGTATTTGTATGAAAGCCATTGTTTTGCAGGAAAAAGATAACACGTCTGGGTTTGTCTTTATCGGAGACTGACTGAGCAAAACTCGGAAGCAGAGGGGTAGCAACAGCCGCCGCTGCTAAACCTTGGAGCATTTTTCTTCGATTAATCGTAGCCTTTTCCAAATCAAAATAAATTGTATGCTCAAATGATTTAATAGTCGAAGGTTTTTAATTACTTACCTTTGAACCCAATTATAGGAATTACGAAAATCCACCAATTCCAATGGGGATAGTGAGGAAAAGAGTAGAATGTGTTTTGGGAGTCGAACCCACGTCACGCCCACGCCAAAACCCCCAACATCGGCCGGCTCATCGCTGCCATTCCTCTTACGCGAGAATTCGTGCTCGCTTCGGATCGTACAACGGCCTTAGCGAAACCTTGGCAGGTATGCGTCGTCCAGACACATCGATCTCGTAGCCACCATCCATCACCCACTCACGTGAAATTGGTTCCTTACCACGCACATACCCCAACCCAATCACTCCCCCAAGTGCGTGCCCATACGCCCCCGAAGAGATGTAACCGACGCAGACTCCATCTCGATAGATCGGCTCGTCGTGCCAAAGCGTTTCTGCTGGATCCTCAAGGAGGAAACTCGCCATTCGCTTGCTGACTCCTGTCTCCTTCTGTCGAAGGAGAGCCTCACGACCTAGGAACGGCTCTGCCTTGTCCCAGGCCAAGGCGAACCCTAGGCCCGCTTCCAGAGGAGTGTCGTCGATGGAGATGTCAGAGCCCCAGGCTCGGTAGCCCTTCTCAAGTCGGAGGGAATTGATGGCGTAGTGGCCTGCGTTGAGCAGGCCGAGATCATCGCCAACCTCACGAATCGCCGTGTAGACCTTGACGGCTTCGGAAACCGAAACGTGAAGTTCCCAACCCAGTTCACCGACATAGGTTATTCTTGCAGCACGAACCATTGCCCCACCGATCTGAATCTCGCTAGTTGAACCGAATGGAAAATCATCAAGATCCGCATCGGTCACGCGCTGGAGGAGCTCACGCGAGTTCGGCCCCATGACACTGATCACACTCAGATCTTTGGTTATGTCGTGTAATGAAATTTGCTCTCCATCACGAACATTTCGCCGAATCCAATCCTGGTCGTGGATCGTCTGCGTCGTTGCAGTAATGAGGTAAAACGCATTCTCAGCGGTTCTCACAATGCTCAGATCCGACTCGAAGGTCCCACGCTGGTTGAACATCCCCGTATAGGTGATCCGGCCAATTTCCAAATCCATGTCCGCGCCGCAGAGCCGTTGAAGCAGAGGCAGTGCGTCTGGCCCCTCGAGCATGAACTTCGAGAAGGACGTCTGGTCGAAGATCGCAACCTTCTCGCGGGCAGCCATGTGTTCGCAAGCATGAGCCTCAAACCAGTTCTGAAACCCGAAGGCGTATTCGATGATCGGCTTGTCCCCCCGAAGCGCGAAGAAGAGTGGGCGTTCCAGTCCCATCTTGGCTCCAAAGCATGCTCCCTGATCCTTGAGTGTCTCGTGCAACGGGGAAAGACGTCGATCTCGCCCAGTCTGAAACTCGCGATTCGGCCACGCCATCTGATAGTGCAGACCAAGCACCTCGGTCACACGATTCCGTAAATACTCAACGTCGTTTTGTTCGTGAGTGAATCGCCGGATGTCTGCCGACCACAAGTCCATCGGCGGCTCTCCGCCTTCCATCCATTCGGCAAGCACCTTACCAGCGCCGCCTGCGCAGGCAATTCCCGCAGAGTTAAAACCAGCTGCGACATAGAGATTGCGCAGTGTCGGCGTGTCTCCGAGAATGAACTGGTTGTCCGGCGTGAAACTCTCTGGGCCGTTCACAAACTTCGCAAATCCGCTGGTCTCCAGAGCCGGAACGCGTCTCTTGCCCTCCTTAAGGGGAGATTCGAACTTCTCCCAGTCCTCCTCCAGAAGTTGGAAACTGAAGTCGGCCGGAATGGTCTTGATCATCCATGGCTTGGTATATGCCTGGAATGCTCCCAAAAGAACGCCTTCGCCTTCGCCGCGAAAATAGATCGCTCCATCTGGATCGCGTGTGCAGGGCATCTCATCCCATGCTCCTTCAATTGGGTTTGAAACCGCGTAATGGTGTTCCACGGGATAGAGCGGAATGTCCACACCACACTTCAACCCGAGTTCTCGGGTCCACATACCTCCGCAGAGCACAACGTACTCCGTTTCAATGGGCCCTCGGTTGGTTGCCACTCCGGTGACACGGCCATTGCGGTGCTCCACGTTCGTGACTCGCACGCCTTCAAGAATCTGGACGCCCCGATCGGTCGCACCCTTTGCCAAAGCCATCGCGGTGTCCTTGGGAACGACCTTTCCGTCGCCGGGCAGCCAAGCCGCACCCAGCAGATCGTCCGATCGCATGATCGAGCACTTCTCTCCTGCAGCCTCGGCATCAATCATCATTGCCTCAACCCCAAGGTACTCAGCCTGGGCGACGCTTCGGTGCAGTTGGCGCATGCGATCCTGTGTGCGGGCCACGATCAGTGAACCCACCTGTTTCCAGCCTGTTGAGTGCCCGGTTTCCTCTTGGAGCGAGGAGTAGAGTTGGACGCTGTATTCGTTGATGCGCGTCATGCTGCTGGAGGTTCGCAGCCGACCCACCATGCCAGCAGCATGCCAGGTGGTACCACCAGCAAGAGCATTCTGCTCAAGCAGCGTGATGTCTTTCCAGCCGAGTTTCGCCAAGTGGTATGCGACGCTAGAGCCGACAATACCCCCTCCCACCACGACAACGCGAACGTGCGACGGAACTTGGTTCGAATGGTCAGGGATAACAGGCATAAGAGGCTCCAAATTCAAATACTAATCGAACCCACGTTCCGTTTCCACCTTTATCAGCTATTAAGGATTAGTTGCTTAAATTCCTGTCGATGCTCCCCATGAACGCTCCCCCAAAGCTCATCGAGCAGAACTGAGGGATCATCGCAACCGTTCTCCTGGCACAAAAGAGCAAGAGCAAGGGAAGCGCCGCGGGCAAGGTATGTCGGCTCAACCCCTGCCTCTACAGCAAGCAGCATGGAGCCGATAAGCCGGTCATTCCAGCCAAGCTTACGTGCCGGATCCCGGATAACACGCTCAACAGGGTCACGCAAGAAAGGGTTCACCATCCTAGCCAGAAGATCTCCTGCATAACCCTTAAAGCCCTCCTCGGTGAAGAGCTCATCATTTGTCTCGGCATACTTATGCCGCAGACCAACTCCCGATTCAGTCAAGAAAGCCTCCTTTGAAAAATCCATCATGTCCTCGCGCTTCCCTGCCTCGTGCATGTAGTGCAGACCCTGGTCGTGAGCGAGGTAGCCCAGTAGGGCATGAATTGCGTTGTGGCCATAAATCTTTGCTGCAGCAAACGGCGCGAGGTCAGGCTTCTCGATAAAGGCCCTCAAACCGCGCTCAAAATTTGGCAGGGTGACTTGATCGACAAGGATACGGTTAAAGGCCTCTACCAAAAAAGCACGGGTGAACCCGGGAACAATCGAAGTGAGCTTTTCATGGTTAATACGATTGGGGTCAATCACTACCGAGCTCATCTTGCCAATCACTGTATCGAGAAACTGCGCACGACCTTCAAACCCATCTGGTTCGTAGCTTTGGGTAGCTTCTTTAAGCCGAGTAGCGGCCCGGGTATCATTTTCAGCGGCGTAGACTACGCAGTCTGGCAGGGAACCATCCTTTAGTTTTTTAGACAGGCCTTGAGCCAGCAGCTTGGCGATTGGTGCCTCCCCCGTATTATAAAGGGTAAAACTTGGGAGCGCCGTGGCCAACTCGGTTGCCTCGGCAATGGCCTGAACCAAGGCCACCTGATCCTCTTCCAACAACGGGTTAAAAATTTCCACACCTTCAACCTGAATCCTATTAATAGCGGTGGCTCCGGCCACATTACAGGAGTAGCAACCATTGGCACTTCGCAAGGCCGCCACGATCTCAGTATCAATTTCTGAAACCACTAGCCGCGAGAAATTGCCTGAGGCGTAAGCTTCAGGCAGTAAGAGGCCTCCCTGAATTGCACCAAAACCAAAGCCAACAAAGGTCCTACCCATGATGCCCTATAATCCTATTTCCAAGTAGCGGCTTTCCCCTCGTATTCACCGAAGTAACGCTGAATAACGGGCAGATCAAACGTTCGAAGGATGGATGAGTTGGGCTCACGCTCAAGGAGGAAGGCAAATGAGCGGGCGACAACATCCTTTTTGGGAAGTCTACGGTTCCATATCTGCTCCCAGTAGGTGTCCGTCAAAGTAACACGGTGTTCAGTGGAGGTGGCGGCACTCACCTTCACCAGAAAGTCATTATCCCCGATAGTTTCCACTTCAACATTCATGGCAGGGGAACCCTAGGCGAGGAGACCGGTTTGCACGAGGCGTTTTTGATCTAATCCAAAGAACGCACCCCAAAGTTTTGAATATGGCCCGGTAACATGGGGAAAGAACCACAAAATGAATTAATCCTGACTCTTAGAACAAGATGTCCTACAATCACGGACCGAATAAGCTAATGGATGACTTAAAAACAATCGTTGAATTGTCCCACGAGTTTGGAACCCCAGACTACGTGAAGGGTGGAGGCGGCAACACCTCAGTGAAAAATGAAACCACCTTGTGGGT
>CEUS01284417.1_pt1 | contig 10497 bp, 9 predicted proteins | sample 427031 | NCBI WGS metagenome assembly CEUS01 (sample SAMEA2622837, study PRJEB7988) | marine metagenome | biome: marine biome (ENVO:00000447); feature: marine epipelagic mixed layer (ENVO:xxxxxxxxx); material: "saline water (ENVO:00002010), including plankton (ENVO:xxxxxxxx)" | depth 140 m | reverse complement strand
GATCTCCACCACCCGGCCCTAAATCGACCACCCAATCGGCCAGATTAATCACATCTAGATTATGTTCGATGATGATAACGGTGTTCCCGCTTTCCCTTAATCGAAATAGCAAATCCATCAATAGTTGGATGTCGATCCAATGGAGTCCTGTGGTCGGTTCATCCAGAATATATAGGGAAGCTCCCTGCTCCTTTCGGCTCAATTCCAAAGACAACTTAATGCGCTGGGCCTCGCCTCCAGAAAGAGTGGTCGCCTGCTGCCCTATGTGAATGTAACCCAAACCAACCGCATCGAGCGTCTCCAACTTACGGAAAACTTTGGGAAAGTTCTTAAACACCGTCAGTGCTTCTCGAACAGTCATATTCAAAATATCCGCAATAGTAAATCCTTTGTAGCGAACCTCCAATGTCTCACGGTTGTAACGCTGTCCTCGGCAACTCGGACATTCGACGTAAGTATCAGCCAAAAACTGCATGTCCAACTTTATCACACCGGCGCCTTGACATCGCTCGCACCGGCCACCGGGAACATTAAAACTAAATCGTCCCGGCTTGTATCCTCGAACCTTGGACAATGGACATTGAGCAAAGACCTGCCTCAACAGGTCGAATAATTTGACATAGGTTGCAGGATTGGAGCGGGGAGACCGACCGATGGGTGACTGATCCACCCGTACAACCTGGCTAAAATTTTCTAGCCCCGAAATGCATTTGTGTTTTCCGGGTATGGTTTTTGCACGATTCAAAGTAAAGGCAGCCGCGTTGGCCAATATATCATTTACCAAAGTCGACTTTCCGGAACCAGAGACGCCCGTGACGCAGGATAACAAACCGACAGGAAAAGGCACATCGATGTTATCAAGATTGTGTTCGGTGGCTTTGTGAATCTCCAGGAAGCGGTCATCTGCAACCCTGGTGGGGAAGTTTTTTCCAACCTTCAGCTTACCGCCGAGATAGGGACCCGTGCGCGAAGTTTTAGAAACAATACATTCCGGGAGACTTCCGATAAAAACTATGTTTCCACCCTCGATTCCCGCACCCGGTCCGAGTTCGATCAGGGTATCGGCGGTTTTCATCATTTCCTCATCGTGCTCAACCACCACCACGACGTTTCCACGGTCACGAAGATCCTGGAGTGTATGAATAAGCTTCCGATTGTCATAGGCATGTAATCCGATGGAAGGTTCATCCAGAACGTATATTACACCGACAAGTCCCATTCCCAATTGTGTAGCGAGTCGGACGCGTTGCGCTTCGCCTCCACTCAATGAACTGTATTCCCGATCCAGATTCAGGTAACCGAGTCCGACTTCATCGATGAATCCAAGGCGCTGATGAATGCCCGATACGACTTCTTCAAATTGTTTCAATTCTTGCCAGGCCTCAACACGCTCCTCCACCCATTCGTGTGCATTTTCAATAGGCTTGGACATAAATTGATCGAAACCAACTCCATCAATAAAGACATTTCTGGCCAATGCATTCAATCGCCGTCCGTTACACGATTCGCAAGTTTGGCTGACCTGATAGGCGACCATTCGTGCTCGATATCCATCACTACTCGATTCCCGAGTGGCCCGCATCAGTTCAGGTATCACACCTTCAAATACAGCGGGTTTCGGGTTGGCTTTACCTGGCCTGAGCTTGAACAAATAAGTCTTGTCACCCGAACCCCAAAGGATCAGCTGTTTGATTTCCTCACTCAACTCAGACCAGGGAACTGTGGGATCAAAGGGAACCTGCTCGGCAAGTTGCTTCAAGAGGGCATTGTGCTTGATTGTCATTTTTCGAGATCCAATTCGCCAGGGTTTCAAAGCACCCTTCCTGACCGATTTTGACGGGTCCGGAACCATTAACTCGGGCACAAATTGCAACGTCTTCCCAAGGCCTCCACAAGTCTCGCAAGCTCCATCGCGGTGATTGGGTGAAAAGACCCTAGGCCGAATCGGCTCATAAACTTCTCCACAAATTTCGCAGGCAAGGTTTTGACTCAAAGGCACTTCTCGCCAGGGTTCATCTTCATCGTTCTGAAACAGCATAATAAGCCGGTCCTGCCCTTCCCGAAATGCAAGCTCCAACGAATCGGCAATTCGACTACGCTGATCTTTACGCAAAACAATGCGGTCAATTACGAGGTCTAGTGAAACCTTGGGAATTCCGCTTGGAACCAAATCCAGGTCATCAATCGACTTAACCGCTCCATTGATACGGACTCGAGTAAATCCACGTTGCCTGAGCTTGGGGATCTCCTCGCGAATTATTGAAGACCGCTCATCAAGGTAAGGGGCCAGAATCATGAGGCGTGTCCCTTCCGTCTCGGCAAAAATGGTTTCCAAGCAATCTTCAAGGGTCCGGCGAATAATTTTTCCACCGTCATTGGGACAATGAGCTTCACCCAGATTACTCCACAAGAGGCGCGCGTAATCTGCTATTTCCGTTACAGAAGCTACGGTAGCCCGGGGATTATTATCGGACCCAGTCCGCTGCTCAATCGCAATAACAGGGGATAGACCTTTAATATACTCAACCCTGGGCCGCTTGATCTGCTCCAAAAGTTGCCGCGCTTTGACAGAAAGACCGTCGACGTACTTCCGGTAACCTTCCGCGTACAGCGTATCAAATGCCAGAGAAGATTTTCCGGATCCACTAACTCCCGTGATAACCACCAGCTGCCCACGAGGAATCGTGACATCAATGTGCTGCAGATTGTGTTCAGCCGCGCCTTTGATGATGATCGGTGGTAGTTGATAGTTAGAATTGGACATAAATTGAGTCGGCCAGCTGGCTCGGAACTTTTTCTAAAATGCATACCAAAATTACTTCGACAAGATTCAAGCTTAGTTTGCATTTTGCCAAAACAGACATTAGCTTTTCCCCGTTAATAATCTATTCATTATAAGGAAATTCAAAACATGAATCCGATCCCATTGCTCTATATCAAACCAGGATGTCCGTGGTGCAGCGAAGCGCAGACCTTTTTTGGCCTACATGGAATTCAAGTGGACGTGAAGGACGTTATTTCCAACCAAGGAGCACGCAAGAGAATGTTTAAAATCAGTTCTCAATCCCTAACACCAACTTTTGAATATAAGGACTTCGTGGTAGCTGACTTTTCGATCAACGAATTTATTGACGCTCTGGAACAAAGACCTGACATCAAATCAGAACTGGGACTTGGATAAGAGGATGACTTTTAACTCTTGTCGCAGGGTTTAGCTTTAAATAGGAAGTTAAATAATTGTATCCTCCTATGAGCGAAGAACCCTTGCACTCACCTCTCTTAACCTCCTATCAGAAAAAAATTGTTGCCACCGCCATAACGGGGTTGGCGCTGGTTTTGATTATGTTCATAGTTTTGGGATTCTTCTCTGTTGTCGGAAAATTTCTCTCCACCTTTTCCAGCGTTCTTTGGCCAATCGCAGTTGCCACCATTTTCACTCTGCTGCTTAAACCGATAGTAAGTACCCTGGAAAACAAACTGAAATTGGGCCGTGTATTTGCAATCATTGTGCTCTACGCAATCATCGTTCTGGCATCCTTGGGCATAGCTTTGATCATAGTACCTGAATTGGTGATACAGGCCATAAATCTCTTCGAATCAATCCCGGCGATTTACGAGAAGCTTATCCTGAAGCTAAATGAAACCGCACCCGGATGGCTGGCTTTCCTGGAAGAAAGAATCAGCACAGATAACCTCGAACAATTCAGCGAACAATTAGCCACGATCCTTAAGAACGTTCTTTCTGCAAGCGGTGGAGCATTACAAGTATTCGGTCAGGGCATTGCGGGTATGATTGGATGGGTTATAGCCTTGGCTATCATTCCTGTCTATTTGTTCTTCTTTCTTCAGTTTGAGGAAGATGCAGTTCCTCACCTGCGTGATTTTCTGCCCTTCCTGAAAAAAGATCACCAAGATGATGTGCTATTCCTGGTACGAGAGTTTGTCGGGATGATCGTTGCATTCTTCCGAGGACAAATGCTGATCGCGTTGATTATGGGTATCTTAATGGGCATCGGGTTTACGCTGGCTGGCCTGAAGTCTGGCTTCTTTATCGGTCTCACCCTAGGCCTCCTCAATCTAATCCCTTACCTGGGATCGGTCTTGGGTGTCTCGATTGCGCTCCCCTTGGCTTACTTTCAGTCGGGTGGAGGATGGATTGTCCTTCTAGCAGTAATAGGAACAATGATTTTAGTTCAACTGCTGGAAGGCTGGCTCCTGACACCAAAAATCATGGGTAATCAAACCGGACTTCACCCAGTCATGATTATATTTTCGGTCTTCTTCTGGGGTATCGCACTCAATGGTTTTCTAGGCATGATCCTGGCAATTCCACTCTCAGCGTTTATCGTTACTTTCTGGCGGCTTGCGAAGGTGAAGTACATACCCATATTGCTTGGGAACGAGGAAGAACCTGTGGATGCGAGCCTCCAGTCAACTAATTGACAATACGGAATACAGCATCAGCGGGCAATACCTGAAAAGCCCTGAATAAAATAGGGACGCTGGATTAAATGGGAATGGAAAGGCACCAACCGGAAGCTGGCATCGGGACTGGTGGTTAACTCCTCAGATTCAATACCCAGGCTCCTCAACTGCTCAGGCTAATGCATTTGGCTTCGCCAGTCACCTCATCATAAGAGTCGCCAAAAAGAAAAACTTCCACATTTTCTCTCCCAAGACTCCGCATGGCTCGCTGCTTCATCTGAGGAGTCGAAAGTGGTATGAATATTGTAGCTTTGGATTCCAACTTCCTAGCCAAAATAGCGATTCCTTGTGCGTGATTACCAGCTGAGGCCGTAACAACTTCCCTCTTTAACTCCTATTTATCGAGCAGCGACATGCGGTTGAAAGCCCCACGCCACTTGAAAGCGTTGATTGGGGGAAGATCTTCCCGTTTTATGAAACAATCGAATCCCAACTGAATATCCAATTCCTGCAATGGCGTGGCAGACGCTAATTTGTAGACACGCTGTCTGGCCTGTATGATTTCGCCAATCAATGGGTTGTTCACGATCATTCGGAAAAGATTTTTTGAAACAAAGACGAGGCCGACCGCCTAGGTAACACTGTTGTTAGCATCGCTCGACCCAATAGAAGACCGGGCTTTCAGGCTCCACTAGAAGGCCTTTCTCAAATCGAATCGAATTAAACCGATTGGAGTTTAACCGACTCATCCATTTGTGAACGACGCTTTCTTCTTCTTTACCGCCTTGGTGACCTCGGTAAGCCACAATGCTGATTGCTCCGCGGTTACACAATAAATCCAAACAAGCATCGAGGGCACCCATCGTGGATTTTGGTTTTGTTGTAATTCCTTTGTCAGCGTGTGGAAGATAACCTAGATTAAACATAGCCAAAGCAATTTGATCCCAACCTAGCGAATGCGTCACTGGCAGGAGGTCCTTGTGATCGGCCTGTTTCAAAACTACTCTTCCTTCCACCCCGCTTTCCTCCAAGAGCTTCCTAGTATTTTCAAGAGCCTGATCCTGAATATCGACCCCAATAACTTTTCCTTTTTCCCCAACAAGACCGGAAAGGAAAACCGTGTCGTTCCCGTTCCCAACCGTCGCATCAATGCAATGATCTCCAGTTTGTACATGGTACCGGGCAAACCGGTGGGCCATTGAAGTTGCACTTTGAAAACTCATAAATATGTACGGAAACGGTCCACATCCGACTCGGGATGCAAGGCAGCACCATTCTCCAAGTGTTCTGTCAACTCTTTAGCCAAAAGCGGTGCCATTAACGAACCTTTCGAACCAAGACCATTGAATATAACCAATTCGCCATGCCACGGATGCCGGCCCATGACTGGCTTAAAGTCATGGAGTGCCGGTCGAACACCGGCCTGTTGTTTTTCAACTACCCAATCCCAATCAACCAGTTCAGATACTCCCTGCAAAATATCATACCGGGCCTGTGGCGTTATTTCTTGATCCATGTTCTGCAGGTCATACGTTGCACCTGCGTAGTATCGACCCGCACCCAACGGAAGAAGCCATTTTCCACAATTGAGAATAGGCGGATCAATTCGTTGATGTGTATTTAAATCCAGAATCTCTCCTTTGACATTTCTGAAGGGAAGATCGCGGAAAAAATCGTTCGTCCCATTTAAATAGCCCTGCGAAAACAAAACCCGTTTCGCCTGATAATTTCTCCACTGCACACCATCCTCGAACTGGGAAAACTCAGACTTTTTCCAAGTGGCTTTCACCAAATTACCTTCCTGAAGAAACCTATGCCGAGCTGCTTGAATGAAAACCCTTTGATCGACATACCCAGATTGTTGGAGCCGATAGCAGGCACCCTTTGATTTTAATCCCGTGAGGCCCGCTGGCTCAAAGGGATACTCAATTTCAATTCCTGAATATTGACCGGAATGGAGTTTATCCTCAAAAAGCCTTTGTTCCTCTTTGTTTTTGAAAGAACGAATCAGGGGCATACGATGGAAGAACTTTTTTCCAAACTCCTTCTCCCATAGAATGTAATTTCCGAGCAAAAAACTCCAGCAATCGAGAAATCGCCAACTCAAGGCATGACGTCGCCCGGTAATCGGATTGATCAACCCGGCCGCTACTTTGGAGGCGGCATGCTTATGGCCATCGTCAACGACCAAAACGGATTTACCTCGGTTCAATAAGTTTAAAGCCATCAGGCTGCCAGCCAATCCTTGACCAACTATAAGATAATCCCTTTGAACTTTAGGATCTGGTTCCATGCTTCTCAGGTGTGGTTTCAGCATTTCATAAGTTTCCAGGTTATCAAAACAGAAAATCCAGTTATCTTTTTTTCTGATGGATCAACTTGTTATCCTTGGACGCGGTGGCTGCTGGCCTGGTATGGCAGGAGCTATTCTTCCTGCAGTTTCAGCAAACCTCGCACTGGGGCAAACGGTTAATATTGGCCTGCGCAATCTGGCTGGCTTACTTGGCTGGTTACCAGCATCACCTATTCTTATCGAAATCTGGCCCCATTCGAATTCTATGCCGGTATCTGGTTGGTCGTTTGAATAAATCTTTACTTCCTAATCCTCCGTTTCAGTGACATAATTCTCAGACTCGGTTACCTTAAGGAGATTTTAACCGGTACGCTGTTTGCCCTTGGAGTATGTTTTCCCCGGTACTTTCGCTTGGAGGCATCACAGTTCAATCAGCAACTCTTCAGGTATTATTCGGAGGACTCTGTTTTCCACATGTTCTCCTTATCAGTCATTGGAAGCACAGAATCGATCGGGCACAAAACGAATTGAACTTGAGTCAAAAAAGCTATAATCGAACTGCACTCCTGAAGATACTCCTTTAAAATCTTACCGGCCTGGTCATCATACTGACCATCGTCCTGCCAACTATATTTTCGATTACCTTTCTATTCTCTAACCTCCTACTTGGTCTCCTCTTTCTTCGAAGCCATATGAAAGATCCAAACCAGTTGAAATTTCTCATAGACCTGCGACTTATTTTACCCTGTCTCCTGTTTTTTATCGTTTAACAACCAGTATGTATGATTCTCGATCTCGAAAATTTACCCACCAGCCAAATATACCACACCTTGATCCAAACGATCATTCCCCGGCCCATAGCCTGGGTGCTTAGCGAAAATGCCAATGGCACCCATAATCTTGCTCCCTTTTCCTACTTCAACGGTGTATCCAGCGAACCACCGATTGTTTCCATTTCGGTGGGGAGGAAGGAGGACGGATCACAAAAAGACACTTGGAACAACATCGAAAACCGAGGGCATTTCGTCATCCACATTCCTCACAGAGATATGGCCAACTCGGTAACTCAATCGGCGACGACCCTTCCTCAAGGAGAGTCGGAAATTGATTTTCTTAAGCTCGAAACGGAATCGGTGGTGAATTGGCCCTTGCCGCGATTGCGGCAAGGGCGAGTGGCATTTCTGTGTGAAAGGTTCGCCATACACGCTATCGGTAAAGGGCCGCAAGGATTGATATTGGGTCGCGTGACCACTGTCTACTTAGACGAAGCCATAACACAATCCGAGAACAGACAGTTGAAAATAGATGCAAATGCAATGGACCCAATTGCCAGGTTGGGTGGAAACGATTACACTACCTTGGGAGAGACTATCTCAATCGAGCGGCCCAGCTAGCAATGTAGCCGGGCGCAGCCATACAAAGCATACACCCCGCAAGTCCGCTTCGACGACACAAATGTACGGTTATTCCAGACTAATAGTCGATACCACAAACTTGAGTTCGGTATCTTCACCATTGTCGCCAATTCGAGAGCCCTGACGGCCAAAGCGCTCGAATCCGGCCATCACCAGCGCCTTGGTGCATAAGGTATTGCGCTCCAGACAAACAGTATACAGAAGTTTCAATGCCATTTCATCCATGGCAAACAGCACTGGATGAGCGACTGTGCCCCGTGAGCAAAATACCCTTCGGGCATATTGGACCATTCTGCCATGGGCGGATCATTCACGACTCGTTGGAGATCATAAGCATGCCGCCATTCAAGCGGTTCAAGTTTGGGTGGGATAAGTGGGTGGTTCATGTCATTCTTAGGATTTTAAAAACAAAAAACCCGCTCCTTTCTGGAAGCGGGTTTTTTGAAATTTGTTTCGAGGATCTCTTAATTCATTGATCGGTCCATGCCCGCTCCAAGCATCCATTTTTGGATACAATAGCATAAGCCGCCACCAAAAAAGTGGAGGTTATATGGAGGTGCATGTTTAAATTTTGAATCATGGAGATTCTCTAAGAAGGTTTACTTTTCCAATAAGTCAAATCCAATTGGCTTTAATTTATAAAGCTTCCGCGATTCGATCCATTGCTTCACTTACATTCTCATAGTTGTTAAAGGCGGACAGGCGAACATGCCCCTCGCCGCACTTGCCAAAGCCGGCACCCGGAGTACATACCACGCCCGCCTTGTTCAGAAGTAAATCAAACGCTTCCCAGGAATCACGCTCCATATTTATCCAAATGTAGGGAGAATTATCCCCCCCTACACACCCAAAGCCCAGCTCGCTCACTTTCTCACGGATGAGTCTGGCATTCCTCAGATAAAAGTCAGAAAGCGCATGGATTTCGGCTTGGCCCTCCGGTGTGTAACAAGCCGCAGCGGCTCGTTGGACCGGGTAAGAAGTACCATTAAACTTAGTGCTGTGACGCCGCGACCATAGTCCGTGAACCTCTACCATGTTCCCTTCTGAGTCAGACGCCTTTACTTTTTTCGGAATGGTCGTAAACGCGCAACGAGTACCGGTAAATCCGGCATTTTTTGAAAAGCTTCGGAATTCAATGGCTACTTCGTCGGCTCCCTCAATTTCATAAATACTTTGGGGGAGAGATTCATCGCGTATGAAGGATACGTAGGCGGCATCGTACAAAATAATGGCCTGATTTTCTCGCGCATAATCGACAAATTGCTTCAGCTGCTCTTTGGTAGCCATGGCCCCGGTTGGATTATTGGGGAAACACAAGTAGATCAGATCCACCGGCTCAGTCGGCATGTCCGGGAAATAACCATTGTCGGGAGTGGACTCCAGATAAACCAAGCCTTCGTAGCGATCATCCACATTCGGCCCGGTCCTACCAGCCATCACATTGGTATCTACATAGACAGGATAGACGGGATCCGGTACCGCGATACGCACATCCGCCGAAAAAATTTCCTGAATATTTCCAGAATCGCACTTAGCGCCATCGCTTATAAAGATCTCATCGGCCTCGATGGCTGCACCTCGAGCATGATAATCCGTTTTGACGATGACATCGCGCAGAAAAGCATAGCCTTGTTCAGGACCGTACCCGCGAAAGGTGGACCGGCCGGCCATCTCATCGACCCCGGCATGAAAGGCCTTGAGAACAGATTTGGGGAGAGGTTCTGTAACGTCTCCAATGCCCAGTTTTATCAGTTTCGCGTCCGGATTCGCAACTTGGAAATCGGAAACACGCTTGGCAATATCCAGAAACAAATAAGAAGCCTTAAGCTTTAGGAAATTGTCGTTGATCTTGATCATGATTAAAACGCGATAAGTTGCCCAAGCGAATTTTGAAAGTCAAAGCGATTAGATGACCCATGGACTTAAAATAAAAAAGCCAGTTAGCCTTTCCGCGGTTGAATCAGCTAGTCGTCTTCATCTTCAACCGGTTCGACACCGCTTTCCTGCAGGATTAAATTGTGTCGTTCCGAATCCAAAATAGTCACGACACCGAACGGTAAGGTAATCTTCGGTTTGATGTGGCCAAAAGGTAAATTCATTAAAACAGGAACACCGAGACCACCCAAACGATCTAGAAAAACGGATTCCATAGTCTGTAACCCCCGCCGTCGGTCGTTCTTTCGTTGCGCATCCGAATAGCGAAAATCTCCCAAGGCAATTCCGGAAACCGTTTGAAGTACTCCGGCATCCAACAATTGAGTGAGGTGCCTGTCTACCCGATAAGGGGATTCTCCAATATCTTCCAGAAACAAAATTGACTTTCCGAAATTGGGGAACCAGGGCGTTCCCAGCAGTGAGCAGATC
>CEUS01037104.1_pt1 | contig 10503 bp, 6 predicted proteins | sample 427031 | NCBI WGS metagenome assembly CEUS01 (sample SAMEA2622837, study PRJEB7988) | marine metagenome | biome: marine biome (ENVO:00000447); feature: marine epipelagic mixed layer (ENVO:xxxxxxxxx); material: "saline water (ENVO:00002010), including plankton (ENVO:xxxxxxxx)" | depth 140 m | reverse complement strand
CCTGATTTGTCTGCCCGGCTCTCTGACCATTTAATCGTCACAGCTGACCTACGTTTTGACTCACCCTATTAGGAGTTATAGACGCAATGACTGGGGTATCTGACCCATCCATGCGCAATACGATGACTGAGCGGGCCGAAGAGCTTCGTGAGTTCGACTTTCTCGTCATTGGAAGTGGGATTGCGGGTCTCTTCTATGCCCTTCGTGTAGCGGAGGTCGGGCGGGTTGGGATCATTACCAAGAAGCGTGCTGCAGATTCTGCTACTAACTGGGCCCAGGGGGGCATCGCTGCCGTCGTTGGCACAGATGATTCACTCGAACACCACGTCCAGGACACTGTGAATGCTGGTGCCGGGCTTTGTGATGAAGCTGTGGTCAGGCACGTTGTCGAACGGGGCCCGGCAACTATAGAGGCCCTATTGGCATTAGGTGTCGAGTTTGATCGCGCACCCTCAGGAACCACCAGTGAGTTCGACCTCGCGCGAGAAGGTGGGCACTCTCAACGAAGGATTCTCCATCGGGCTGACACGACGGGCCGTGAGATTGAAAATGCATTGCTCTCACGGGCCCGCGCGCATCCAAATATTGAGGTATTTGAAAACCACTGCGCGGTGGATCTGCTGATTTCCACTAAGGCTGGTATTCCTGGTCCGCCTCGGGCCCTTGGGGCTTACGCCCTTGATGCGCCCTCCGGCCGGGTCGAACGCATGCTAGCACCCATAACATTTCTTGCCACAGGCGGTGCGGGGAAGGTCTATCTGTATACGACCAACCCTGACATTGCTTCAGGTGACGGCATGGCCATGGCTTATAGGGCAGGAGCTACAATGGCTAATATGGAATTCATGCAGTTTCATCCCACATGTCTCTTCCATCCGAAGGCTAAGTCTTTCCTGATCTCTGAAGCTGTGCGGGGTGAGGGCGGGATACTCCGTACCCGAGCGGGAGTCGCGTTCATGAGTCGGTACGATGATGCTTCTAATCTCGCTCCGCGAGATATTGTCGCGCGTGCAACTGATTCGGAACTCAAACGATCCGGCGACGATTTTGTCGTTCTCGATATTACCCACCGTGATCCGGACTTTCTGCGTGAGCGCTTTCCCATGATTCATGCTCGCTGCCTTGAACTTGGCATTGATATGACATCGGAGCCGATTCCTGTGGTACCAGCTGCCCACTACTGCTGCGGTGGAGCGCGTACCGATCTTAACGGCGAAACTGATGTGTTGAACCTTTTTGCTGCTGGTGAGGTTGCTTACACCGGGCTGCACGGAGCTAACCGTCTGGCCTCCAACTCACTTTTGGAGTCAGTAGTGTTCTCTGACGCGGCCGCCCTCGCCGCAATCCGCAGGCTTGATTCCGTGGATCGAGTTATCCCTAAACAGGTGCCGCTTTGGGAAGAAGGCGGGGCAAGCGTCAGTCATGAAGCAGTGGTAATCACTCAGAATTGGGATGAGATCCGGCGCTTCATGTGGAATTACGTTGGGATCGTGCGCAGTGACAGGAGGCTTGAAAGGGCAAAGCGGCGCATTGAGCTGCTTCGCGAGGAGATTGCTGAGTATTACTGGAATTTCAAGCTGACCCCTGACTTGGTGGAGCTTCGGAACCTAGCACTGGTAGCTGAGCTAATGATCGATTCAGCGATGCTTAGATTGGAGAGCCGTGGTCTCCACTACACTTTAGACCACCCTGATCCGGATGACCGCTATCCCCCGCAACCAACTCTACTGGGTCGTTCCTAAAGCTCTAGGACGACGTACCAAGGTCACGAGTTAAGCAAGCAATTCTGTGCTTTGTGAAAGGTCAAGATTTCAAAAAGGATTCTGTCTTGACTCAGCTGAAGTCTGCTGGTGACACGTATGGGGGATGCTTAGGATCAAGCGATACTCACCTTGAGCCCTTAAAGACATAATGCTTGTGTTTCGACGCTTGATGCCGGGATATGCACCGTTTGTAGGGTTTGTGTTGGCAGCTTCACTCTCAGCCCAGAGCCAAGACGGCCGCACCGGGACCCTGGTAGTCCTGAACAAGAGCGAGGCTATGGCTACGTTTATCGACGTGGCTTCAGGAGGGGTCGTGGCGAGGCTTCCGACTGGTCGGGGCCCCCATGAGCTCGCGATGACTAAAAACGGGCGTTGGGCTGTCTCGACTGACTACAGTGGTGGAAATAGCCTGACTGTCTTCGATATAGAAAATGTGCGAGTGGACAGTACGATCGACCTCAGTCGATACAGTAGACCACATGGAGCATTTTTTCTTCAGGGCGACACAGTCCTCGCCGTGACATCCGAGGAAACTTCGAACGTGGTTTTAGTAAATCCCTTTCGGAGGGAAATAGTTGGCTCGATCGGCACCGGAGCTGGTGGCTCACATATGGTTGCAGTGACCGGTGATGGAGGAACACTCTTTACTGGTAACATGCGGGCGGCCTCAATCTCAAAGCTCGATGTCGCTTCTCGAAGCCAAACAGCCACCTTCTCTGTGCCGGGTACTCCTGAGGCTATCACGGTTAGCCAAGATGGCTCAGAGGTTTGGGTGGGGAGTAATGATGAAGGTGTTGTATCCGTGGTCGATATCGAGGCGGAAAGGGTTACATCTCCACTTTCGGGCTTCGACTGGCCGTATCGGATCCTAATCGTACCATCCCACGACCTAGTGGTCATTCCGGATATGGGCAGGCACGTCGTGCGGTTCGTTCAGCATAGCAGCCGAACAGACATAGAGACCCTCTCTTTGCCTGACGAAGGCCCTCAGGGAGTCGCACTCACACCTGACCAAGGCACTCTCTTCTTGTCCCTGAGTGTTTCAGGTCAAATCGCAGTGATAGACCTGGAAACCCGGCAGATTGTTCGTAGGATCGAATCGGGCGAGACACCCGATGGGATCGGGTGGTCTCCTTTGGTCCTCATTAGGTGATTGCAGCGAGGATGTCCTAGCCATGCCCTGGCACCTACTGAAGCTCGCGAACAAGGCCCGGAAACTCCCAGAGTTCGACATCCTTCTCCGGGGGGCTGTAGGCCTAGCTGGATTACTCCTTCTGTTCCGAATAGTGACAAACTTAGTTGACCCTAGTGATCTCGGGTTTGTCGACTACCTCGGACTCATTTTGTTTGCTGCAGTGGGGTTATGGTTAATTAGGACAGCACTGCGCGGGCGGCGTTAGTTGCTTGCTGATATAACACAACAATTGGTGGGCGAGATTGAATGACAGAGGCTATAATCCCACCCTGGGTTGCGGTTATTGAGATGGAACTTCAAAACAAAGGGGAAGCCCATGGAAGGCCAGAATTTCTCCCACTACGAAGTCCTAGAGCGGCTCGGTGGTGGTGGAATGGGCGTCGTCTACAAGGCCCTCGATACCAAGCTCAAGCGGCACGTAGCATTGAAGTTCCTGCCACACGAACTGACGCGGGACGACCAAGCTCAAGCTCGCTTTATTCAGGAAGCGCAGGCAGCATCTGCGTTAGACCACCCAAACATCTGTACGATCCACGAGATCGACGCTACTCCAGATGGACAGATGTTCATCGCGATGGCTTTCTACGATGGTGAGCCTCTCAAGGATCTGATCGACCGAGGTGCGATACCCGTCGACCAGGCTGTGAACATCGCTACTCAGATCGCGTTGGGCCTTACGAAGGCGCACTCGGCTGGGATCGTCCATAGAGATATCAAGCCCGCCAATGTGATGGTCACGAAGGATGGTTTCGTAAAGATCGTAGACTTTGGTATCGCAAAGCTGCTTGGCGTAACTGGACCGACACAGGCGGGTAGCACCCTCGGGACTGTCTCTTATATGTCTCCCGAGCAAGTCTCTGGGGACAATGCGGATCCCAGGAGCGACGTTTGGGCACTTGGCGCACTTCTATACGAGATGCTCACTGGTCAGCTGCCGTTCAAAGGCGAGAACCAATGGGCAGTGATGAACTCTATCGCCAACCGGGCTCCTGATTCGGCCCGTTCGCTTCGCCCAGAGATAGGTGAGGATGTTGACGCTGCTGTGATGCAGGCTCTTGAGAAAGAGCCCGACAAGCGTACTCCCACGGCTGATGCTATGCGGCGAGCGCTTGAAGCCTCTCAGATGGTGGCTAAGGGCGATACGCCTGCAGCCACACTAAACGCGTGGCAAATGCTTCGACGACCGGCTTTGGCTCTCCCTGCTATTGGGGTAGTCTTGGCCCTTGGTTCCTGGGCCATCCTATCGACGAGCCGAGGGGCCGATGAAAGAAGGGCACGTGAGGAAGCGATTCCCGAGATGCTGGCCCTAATCGATCAGGATGATTACGTGGCTGCGCTCAACCTCGCGCAAGAGATTGAGGGGGTCATACCTAATGATCCCGTCCTGGTTGATGCGTTAACGGCAGTCTCGATCACAGGTGATATCGTCACAGATCCACCAGGGGCCGACGTATACGTAAAAGCATACAGCGGGTCAGACGCAGACTGGCGGCTCTTGGGCCAATCACCGATCGAGTTGCTTAGGCTTCCACGTGCTGAGTCGATCCAGCTCAGACTCGAGCTGGAAGGTTATTCAACTAGGGTCATCGCTTCCGCCGTGCCAGGGTACTACTTCGGACGCTCAGAGGTGATTGAACTCAGGGAAGTCGGGAGTATTCCACCCGAGATGGTTTTGGTGCCTGGCGGTGAGTATAGGATGTACCTAACCGGATTTGCTGGCGGTCCAATAGCGATGGAGCCCTTTCTTATAGACCGCTATGAGGTCACAAATGCCCAGTACAAGGAGTTTGTGGATGCTGGCGGATATGGGGATCCGGATTATTGGGAAGGCTTAGAATTCGTTAGGGATGGCGAGAGTCTAACGCGGGAACAAGCTATGGACGTGCTCGTCGATGAGACTGGCCGGGCGGGACCTGCTACATGGTTGCTCGGAGACTTTCCTGAAGGACAAGCTGACTACCCAGTAACCGGGGTGAGTTGGTACGAAGCAGTGGCCTACGCCCGATTCAGAGGCAAGGTGCTTCCCACCATCTACCATTGGGGCCGGGCAGCAGTTGCTTCACATAACAACGGCAATCACCTCGGTGGCGCAGTCCTTCCTCGGTCAAATTTTGGAGGTGAGGCCCCCCGTTCAGTGAGTAGCAGTAGTGCTATGGGTGTGCACGGTACGCTCGATATGGCAGGGAACGTCAAAGAATGGGCGTGGAATGGGTCAGGTGATCAGAACTGGATAGTGGGCGGTGCCTGGGACGACGATCCGCGGATGGCTACCGTGCGATTTACGGCCCCGCCCTTCGATCGGTCTTCTCGCCATGGCTTCCGCGCAGCTAAGTACTTCGATGGAGGGCCTTCCGAAGAACTGAGCGGTGCGGTTGATCTGCTTTCAATTGACTACAGGGACGCCCAGCCAGTATCGGACGAGGTATATGAGGTCTATCGCCGGCAGCTGGTCTACGTACCATCGGAATTCGAAGCCAATGTGGAATCTGTTGACGACACTCCCGAGGAGTGGGTTAGGGAGCACGTGACGATTGATGCGGGGTATGAGGACGAGAGGTTCAGCCTCCACATTTTCTTACCTAAGAATGCTTCGCCTCCATACCAGCCCCTGATCTTTTTCACGGGACTGGGCCCGTTCGCATCTCAGCCCGCAGATCCCTCGACTACGGCTGTGGAGCCCGGTGGGATTGTAGGTGCCTTAGTCACAAGTGGCCGTGCTCTGGTAGTACCAGTATGGAATGGGTCCTACGAGCGATGGGATGACTTTATCTCCAGAACTGGCGAGGAGATGTTGCGCGGCTATACAGAGCGGATGGCAGAGTGGGCTTCAGATCTCGGTCGCTCACTTGATTACCTCGAGATCCGCGAGGACATAGATGCGGAGCGGACAGCTTACTTTGGCATCAGCTTCGGCGCATCGACCTCTTTGGCTCTTCTCTCGCTTGAAGAGCGGCTAAGGGCTGCACTGCTCGTACTACCGGGGTATCCCTACAGGGAGCTTCCTCCAGAAACACATCCTGTCAATTACATACCGCACGTGACACTGCCTGTGTTAGGGATAGGTGGCGCATACGATCCGGTCTTCCCGGTTGAGACTTCACAGCGTCCTCTTTTCGATCACTTGGGTACACCGCCTGAGGATAAGGAACTCCTCTTATATGATATGGGACACGGTCCCTTTCCACTCGCTCAGTTCCTGCGGGACGTTCTCCCCTGGCTGGATGAACACCTGGGTCCTGTGAATTAGTTTGAACACTGGCCACACTGAATACTTAATAGGACCCGAGGATGCCGACTGATAAGCAGCCCGACAGAAGAGAATTTCTTAAGGGAGTTGGGCTGGCAGCTGGTGGTGCGGCACTGGGCGCGAATCCAGAGAATCTTTTCGCCGCTCCAAGATTGGCGCCTGGCCGACAGGTTCCTTCCCCTTATCCGGAACTTAATGACCGTGCCGTGGGGTGGCTTCGCTTTCTTTGGGAGAAAGCTACGACTCCCGACGATTGGAGCCGTTGGGGGATGCCCCACCCATGGTGGGACCAGTATAGCAATCCAGGAGTGACGGGTTACCCGCGCTTTGATCTACAGTACTCAGCGTACGGTCTGATGGTTATGGCGGACCAGACACCCGCTTGGCGAGAAGCATACACACGTATCGCAGACGAACTAGCCAGCCGGTACGTCACGTACTGGGGAGCAGTGGACTGGCTAACCCAGATCGGATCTGATCCTGCGCGTGCGGACTATCCCCCCCGGTTCATGAATGGCATCCCTGAAGAGCATCGCGGTAACTACGACCGTATAGGGTGGACAGCGAATGGGATCGAGCCATGGGGTCTGCAAGAAGACCCAATTGGTTCGGATGGAAATCTTTTCTACCGGGCTTGGCTTAACCTCACTCTATCGATCTACCGATACGTGTCTGGGGACGACAAATGGGAGCAGCCATTTGCTGTAACTGGCTACCGAGACCAGGAGTTTGAGTGGGATCATCACCGCCTAGCTGAATATCTAGAGCGGCAGTGGCAAGACCATCCGGAGGGACCCCAGTGCGAAAACACTAAGATTTGGCCGTTCTGTAATAGCGCGGGCACACTCGGACAGTACTTGTACGACAAGATCCACGGAACCAACCGGTATGATGCAGTTCATGGATGGCTCGAGTATCTGAAGGACAACTACATGGGTGTCTCGAGCGCAGGTGAACTCGAATGGTTCACGAGCTGGTACGATCCGCTCATTGATCACAAGGCAAACGGCGGGCCTGCTGCTGGGCTCGGTACTGCTTTCTTGGTCCTACCCCAGGATCCGGAGTTTGCGGCTTTCGTCTACGAGGCGTCAGCGAACGCCGCCGGGTGGAATAATCCACAAACCCCTGCCGCGCCCAACACTACCGGGCTCCTGATTGCCCGTGAACTGGGAGACGATGCTACAGTAGCCCGCCTAAGCGCTGCCAAGGAAAACTCAGCTGAACCCCGCTTCTTCGGTGAGCACAACGAGAAGTTCGGGTTTTGGTTAGGCCTCAACGATCCGTATCCACGAGGTCAGCGAAGTGCGATGCTTATGCTCTCAGAGATAGGACAAGGAGGCGACTGGTCATGGGCCTTCCAGGCTCCCTATCTAGATAAGTATGAGGCACCAACAGTTGAAGGCATCGATTTCCCATTTATGGGTGTCAGGCAGGCGTGGAACGATGCAAGTAGCGGTGTGCTGCACGTGTCCACGTACGCGGTTACTTCGGACCGTCGCGAGCAGGAGACGACATTTCGGGTAACAAACGTTCCAGATACCGAAGAAGTGTTTGTCCTAATCGACGGGCAGCCATTCGACCGTTTCGAGGTTGAAGGTCCAGGCGTGATCCGGCTCGATAGTGACATTGGTGAGCATCGATATCAGATCTTTACTGGCTACCGGGGTTCGGAGGTGCTGGATCCTCAAGCTTCTAGGACACAACAGATGAGTAAGAGCGCAGGTGCACTTGCCTTAGCTTCAAGGCCGACCTCGAAAAATGATAGAGCAGGTACTAGTGATCTTCTCGCTGGTCCCCCTCCAGTCTGTGGCTGCTGCTGAGCACATAACTCCTGGCAGGGGTCCTGACTGACTGCTGGGTTCTGTTCAGAGTTGAGGCTTTTGCTGTGTTGCACGAGGCGCAGCTTTTTAAGGACACGTACTCGTGTGCGATGGTGACGTCACGGCAGAAAGCATTCTGGGGGAGGGCACCACCATTCGTTTGATGTTACCTACGGCCCGAGAGTCTCAGGTCCCGCAAGCTCCCGTCTGATCGTTTTGGTCCTGCGCTTAAAGGATCATTCCCAACCCCACCAAAGTTCCTGCAGAGACGACCGGGATAGTGAAATTGTCATCCAGAGGCCAAGAGCGTCGCTCTACCAATGTAGTCAGGACTGAGACTAGCACAGCCAAGGGCCATGTATGGCGCAGAGTTAACACAACCAGGCTCGTAGCGAAAAATGCCGCTGACCCTTCGAGTGTTCCTCCTAAGAACGGTCGCTTCCCAAGCTTTCTTCCAACGATGGCTGCGGCAGGATCGGCAAGTGCGAGGACGAGCACACCGGAGACCACGTCGGTTAGTGGAAAGGCTGAAACAGAGATCAAAATGCCTGCTGCATACCAGGTCGAAGAGGCGAGAGTCCGAGCATCTCTCGGTGAGGCCAGTCGGTGAAATAGCTGAAAGAAGAGCTTGTTCGCCTTTGGTCGGGTCAGCCGGTATAGGTCCATGCTGAGCAGTAGTAAAGCTATCAGACCAGCTATCAGCACTGCTAATTGCCGTGTCGGCTCCAATAGGACGACCGTCGTCGCGATTATTGTGCCATTTATAGCGTGAAACGCCTTTCGCCATGGTTGTAACCCGGATGTGCGATCCACGAGCGTGTCGAAGTCGGATGATCTCATATCAGCAATCTATGTGATTACATGCTTGAACTATTCGTGCGGGCGATACAAGAAGCCTGCGTACTAGGAACCGGAGAACATATTTCTCCAGGCGACCCTATTCGCTGGAGTTGCGTCTTAGTGGGCTTCAGCCCATGATTCGCGCTGGTGTCATTCTAGGGCTGTGCCACTGGTTTGGCTGGGACTGTAAGCTGATCTAATCAGCCGTGGATACAGCCCGAAGCGACGGCAGTAGGGGCACCAGACTACACTAACGAGACAACGCGGGAGTGCTGCTTTGAACGCGATCTTTCTGATGGTGATTGGCCTCTCGGCCTTCGTTGCGGGCTATTTCTTATATTCGCGGTTTCTAGCCGAGAAGATCTTTAAGCTTGACCCGGAGTTTGTAACACCGGCTCACGAGTTTGAGGATGGGGTCGACTATGTGCCCACTCGCCCGATTGTCTTGTGGGGACATCACTTCGCAGCAGTAGCGGGCGCGGCACCTATCGTGGGTCCTGCTATCGCAGTCATATGGGGATGGTTGCCTGCTTTCTTGTGGGTGACGTTCGGGACGGTCTTTTTCGCGGGGGTGCATGATTACGGAGCACTCTGGGCGAGTGTACGTAATAAAGGACAGTCGGTCGGCGCGATGACTGCGGACATCGTCGGCGAACGTGCGCGAAACATTTTCATGATCGTGATCTTTCTGCTGCTCCTGATGGTGAACTCTGTCTTCGCGATCATCATTGCTGGGGAGCACATAGCAGTTCCTAGTAGCGTCATACCGACATGGGTCGTCATAGCGGTGGCCATGGGCATTGGGTGGGGCGTCTACAAGAAAGGGATGTCGCTGCTTTGGGTGACCATCATCGGTGTTACGGTGCTGTACGGAGCGATCTGGGTCGGGTCGGTCTATCCCCTCTCTCTACCGGAAACCGTTTTCGGGTTGGGTGCTCCCGCACAGTGGGTGATCATTCTGTTCACCTATGCGGGTATCGCTTCAGTGCTCCCAGTTTGGCTGTTACTGCAGCCGCGTGACTACATAAACGGGATTCAGCTGTTCATAGGTCTCGCTATTCTCTATACGGCAGTTGTGATAGCTAACCCGACGATCGTGGCACCAGCGATTAATCCGAATGTTCCGGAAGGCACGCCACCATTGGTTCCGCTACTGTTCGTCACTATCGCGTGCGGAGCGATATCGGGTTTCCATGGCTTGGTGGCTTCCGGCACGACGTCGAAACAGCTCGACAAGGAGCCCCACTCACGCCAGGTGGGATATCTTGGATCCGTTGGCGAGGGCACCCTCGCCATCGCCGCGATCATTGCCTGCACTGCGGGCTTCGCCAGCCTTGAAGAGTGGGAAGGTCGATACACCAGCTTCACGGCGGGCGGACTGGATGTTTTCGTCCAAGGCGGTGCGCACATTCTGGAAACTGCGCTCTCATTATCACCCGCCGTGGGTGAGACGCTGTTGGCCGTGATGGCCATCTTGTTCGCAGCGACTACGATGGATGCGGGTGTTCGGCTACAGCGCTACATCATTCAGGAAATCGGCAACAACCATAACATACAGGCGTTGACGGGTCGCACTGTTTCGACGTTGGTAGCAGTCGGGGCGTGCCTTCTGCTCGCTTTCGGTGCGGGTGGGGCGGA
>CEUS01242137.1_pt1 | contig 10504 bp, 12 predicted proteins | sample 427031 | NCBI WGS metagenome assembly CEUS01 (sample SAMEA2622837, study PRJEB7988) | marine metagenome | biome: marine biome (ENVO:00000447); feature: marine epipelagic mixed layer (ENVO:xxxxxxxxx); material: "saline water (ENVO:00002010), including plankton (ENVO:xxxxxxxx)" | depth 140 m | reverse complement strand
CCCGCCTGGTCAACATGGTAAATCTAAAAAAGGAAAGCCTTCTGATTACGGCATCCAGCTTGAAGCAAAACAAAAAATGAAGTTTTACTATGGAAATATTAATGAAAGACAGTTCAGGAATGTTTATCGTAAGGCAATACAAAAAAAAGGTAATACAACAGAAAATTTAGTAGGATTTCTTGAAAGAAGGTTAGACACAGTAATATATAGAGCAAAATTTGCTGCGACTGTATTTTCTGCAAGACAGCTGATTAATCATGGACACATTAGAGTGAATGGCAAAAAAGTAAATATACCTAGTTATTTGGTTAAAACTGAAGATGTTGTCGACATAAGAGATAAATCTAAGGACATAGCTATAATAGCAGGATCTCTGGTTAGTAAAGAAAGGGAAATTCCTGATTACATTCAAATGGATGAAAAAAGCAAAAAAGCTAAACTTATAAGAGTTCCAAAGTTTTCTGAAGTTCCGTACCCAACAATTATGGAACCAAATTTAGTAATTGAATATTATTCGAGATAAAAAAATTTATTTTGTTTTTTCACTAAAGGAAATTTTTTTTTCTTCTAACTTTTTTTGTAAGTCGCCACTTTCAAACATTTCTTTTACAATATCACAACCTCCAATAAATTCTTCCTTAATATAAAGTTGGGGTATTGTTGGCCATTCACTATATTCTTTTATTCCTTCTCTGATTTTTAAGTCCTCAAGTACATTAATTCCTACAAAGTTTACTTCTAGGTGTTTTAACACATTAGCTACAGCTAAAGAGAAGCCACATTGAGGCACCTCAGGTGTTCCTTTCATAAAAAGGCAAACTTCATTTTTTTTTAAAGCACTGCTTATTTTTTCTTTTATATTTTGTTCCATATCTTTCCCTAAATTTCTATAGTATTTAATCTTAAAGCATGAAGTTCATTACCCATTTTACTTCCTAATGCTTTATATACAATTTTATGCTGTTCAATTCTACTTTTTCCTGAAAAAACTTTTGATTTTATCGTCGCAGAATAATGATTTTCATCGCCCGCTAGATCATAAATCGTAATTTCAGCATCGGGTATAGCAGTTTTTATTAAATTTTTTATTTCTTCTATTTTTAAGGGCATAAATTCATAGTAATTATTTTTTTTTTAAGTTTACTGCTCGTGGTTTGCCAAATTTAACTTCACTAATATTTGTTTCTTCGTGCATAATTCCAAGTCTTCTGGCGACTTCTTGATAAGCCTGAATTATATTTCCTAAATCTTTTCTAAATCTATCTTTATCTAATTTTTTTTCACTTGCTATATCCCATAGCCTGCAATTGTCTGGACTAATTTCATCAGCTAGTAAAATTTGTTTTTTCCCATTGATATTTGCTTTTCCAAACTTTAATTTAAAATCAACTAATTTAATACGAGCCACTCTAAACATGCCTTGTATAAAATCATTTATTCTTAAACAGTAGTTGTTAATCAAATCTAGCTCTGCTCTAGATAACCAATTGAACTCACAAATATGTTCTGATGATATAAAGGGATCACCCAACTCTTTGTTGTTGTAAATGTATTCAATCAATGGTTTTGATAAAGTAGTACCTTCTGCAATTCCTAATCTTTTTGTAAGTGAACCTGTGGCAATATTTCTAACAATGAATTTTATTGGATATATTTCAACTAATCTTACTAATTGTTCACGCATATTTAATCTTTTTATAAGATGAGTGGGGATTCCAATTTGATTAATGTTGTTTAGAATATACTCAGAAATTCTATTGTTAAGGACTCCCTTGCCTTCAATGCTTAATTTTTTTTTATTATTAAAAGCTGTAGTGTCATCTTTAAAATGTTGGATTGCCGTACCTTTTTCAGGGCCTTCATATAGAATTTTTTTATTTCCCTCGTAGATTTTTTTTCCTTTATTCATAAAGGTTATTTAAAAATTCTCTTAAAAATAACATTAACTCTTTTCGTATAATAATTAAAATCAAACATTTTTTTTAATTGTTTATCAGAGATTTTTTTGTTTACCATTTTATCTGACGACAAACTTTCGTATAAAGATATATTTTTTTTCCATGATTTTTGACTATTTTTCTGTACAATTGTATATGCCATTTCTCGCGAAAATCCATGTTTTATTAATTCCAACATTACTCTTTGTGAGAATATTAAACCATTTGTAATTTTAAGATTTTCTAGCATTTTTTTTGGGTAAACATTCATGTTGTTTAAAATATTTTTCAATCTATTTAGAGCAAAATCTAACGTTATAGTAGAATCGGGTCCAATATTTCTCTCAACGCTAGAATGAGAAATATCTCTTTCGTGCCACAAAGAGATATTTTCAAGAGCGGGCAATACATAACTTCTTATCATTCTAGCTAGACCAGTTAAGTTTTCACTTAATATAGGATTTTTTTTATGCGGCATTGCCGAAGATCCTTTTTGTTTTTTATCAAAGTATTCTTCTACTTCCTGAATTTCGGTTTTTTGTAAATTTCTAATTTCTGTAGCAATTCTTTCGATAGTGCCAGCAATGATACCTAAAACCGAAAAAAAGTAAGCATGTCTATCTCTAGGTATAACTTGTGAAGATATAGGCTCAAATTTCAAATTTAATTTTTTGGCAACGTATTTTTCAACTCTCGAATCAATATTTGCAAAGTTACCGACAGCTCCTGATATTGCGCATGTAGAAATTTCATCCACGGCTTTTTTGAGTCTTTTTTTGTTTCTTTTAAATTCTTCAAAAAAACTGGCCAGTTTTAAACCAAAAGTAGTTGGTTCTGCATGTATACCGTGGCTTCTACCAACACAAAGTGTGTTTTTGTATTTTATGGATTTTTTTTTAAGCACTTTTAAAATTTCATCAATATCATTATCCAAAATTTTGCTTGCTTGAACTAGTTGATAATTAAAACATGTATCTAAAACATCTGATGATGTCATACCTCTATGCAAAAATTTTCCTTCTATTCCTACTTTTTCAACAATCGAAGTTAAAAAAGCGATCACATCATGATGTACCTTATTTTCAATTTTGTGAATTCTTTCAACATTAATTCTAGCTTTTTTTTTTACTTTTAAAGCAACTCCTTTTGGAATCAGCTTTAATTTTTCCATTTCTTGCGCGGCAGCTATTTCTATATTTAGCCATATTTGGTATTTGTTTTTTTCTTCCCAAATTTTTTCCATTTCTTTTCTAGAATAGCGTTTGATCATATTGTATAGGGCGGTTGGTTAAAATTTTTTTCAGATTTTGTAAAAATTTCAAATCCTTCGTTTGTTACACCTATCGTGTGTTCAAATTGTGCAGATAAAGATTTATCTTTTGTAACTGCGGTCCAACCATCTTTAAGCATTTTTGTATGGTATAGGCCTTCGTTTATCATAGGTTCTATAGTAAAAGTCATGCCTGTTTGTAATTCTGAACCTTCATCTTTTTTTCCATAGTGTAAAATATTCGGCGGTTCATGGAATTTAGTGCTTATGCCGTGACCACAAAAATCCCGCACTACTGAAAAACCTTTTTCTTCAACATGAGATTGGATTATTTGTCCAATATTTCCTATTTTAATTCCATTTTTAACTGCGGATATAGCTTTCATCATGGAATCGTAAGTAGCTGAAATCAAATTTTTACCTTTAATCGAGACATCTCCTAAATAAAACATTCTACTAGTATCTCCATGGCAGCCATTAACTATAGCTGTAACATCTATATTTAATATATCTCCCTCATTTAAATATTTATTCGAAGGTATGCCGTGACAAACTAAGTGGTTTGGCGAGGTACAACAAGATTTTGGAAAACCTCTATAAAAAAGTGGAGCTGAATAGCCACCGTTATCTCTTATATATTCATAACAAATTTTGTCTAGCTTGTCAGTCGTGACACCGGGTATTACATAAGGAGTGACCTCGTCCAATGTTCTTGCAGCTAAAGATCCTGCAACTCTCATCTTTTCAAAGATTTGTAAATAATCTTTAATCATACTTAAATTATATCAATTCGATGATTTAGTTTTACCTCCTCTTCACTTATCTTACAATCATAACAAAGTATTTTGACTCCAGCTTTTATTGCTTTGTTAAAAGCAATTTTGTAATTTTTATCAATATCACCAGCAACCTCGAAAGTTTTACAATCATTTCTTTGAATTAAATATAAGATGTAAGTTTGAAAACCCATTTTTTTTGCTTTAATTAGTTCAATTAAATGTTTGGTTCCACGGGAAGTAATTGAATCTGGAAACTCAGCAATTTCTTTTTTTCTTACCAAAGTTACATTTTTTACCTCAAGGTAGCATTTTTCCATATCGTTAGAAATTAAAAAGTCAAATCTAGTGTTGGTGGAAAATTTTTTTTCACTTTGTATAACATTAAACTTTGTTAAACTTTTTATTTTTTTAGAATTTAAAGCTTCTAAAACTATTTTATTTGTCAATAAAGTGTTAACACCAACTAAATTGTTTTTTGCCTCTATTATTTGAAGAGTATATTGCAATTTTCTTTTTGGATTGTTTGTTTTAGAAAACCATGCTTTGTTTCCTTTGTTTAGCAATCCCATCATAGAACCAGGATTTGGGCAGTGGGCAGTAATTATTTTACCTTTAAAATTTATATCAACAAAAAATCTTTTGTATCTTTTAATGAAAGATCCTTGTAATAATCTATCTTTAAATTTCATTGAATACTAATAATATCAGAATATGAATAAAGATAATAAAAAAATTAACGCTGCAATTATTATTATAGGAAACGAAATTCTTTCAGGAAGAACTCAAGATGTAAACGTTGTATTTTTGTCAAAATGGCTTAATGAACTCGGCATTATTGTAGAAGAAGTTAGAGTTATAAAAGATGATGAGGAGGTTATAGTTAATTGCATTAATGAAGTAAAAGTGAAATTTAAATATGTTTTTACTACGGGCGGAATAGGTCCTACACACGATGACATTACTTCACATTCAATCGCTAAAGCATTCAAGATGCCCTATGGTTACCATAAAGAGGCTTATGAGATATTAGAAAAACATTACAAGAAAGGAGAATTTAATGAAGGTAGAAAAAAGATGGCAAAAATGCCTACTGAAGCTAAATTAATTTACAATCCATCAAGTGGAGCCCCAGGTTTTATCGTTGGTAATGTTTATTGTTTGCCGGGAGTTCCATCAATATTAAAATCAATGGTGGATGGCTTAAAAAACGAAATTGTTGGTGGAAAAAAAATTTTTAGCAGAACAATTAGTGTTATTACAGTTGAAAGCGAAATAGCAAAATTACTTGAAAATACTCAAAGCCAATTTAAAAATGTTGAAATTGGAAGCTATCCCTTTTTTAGACTTGGTAAAATTGGTGTTTCTATAGTCATTAGATCTACAGAAAAAAAACAAATTGACGATTGCTGTAAACAAATTGTAAGTTTCCTAGAAAAAAAAGAAATTCATATAACAGAAAGATAAAATTTATGCAGTACTATTTTGCTTATGGCAGCAACTTACATCACGAGCAAATGAAAAGAAGGTGCCCAAAATGCCGCTATATTAAAAAATACACCTTAAATAATTTCCAACTTACTTTTAGAAGCAAATATGGCGCCGCAGATATAGAAAAAAAAATTGGTAAAAAAGTTTATGGCGCGTTGTATGTAATTTCAAAATGTGCAGAAAGACGATTGGATATTTATGAAGAATATCCAACTTTATATAAAAAAATGTATTTTAGATATAAAGGAAAAAAAGTAATGACTTATACCATGTGCAGAAAAACAAAATTTGTTTTTCCTACAACACGATATTTAAATATAATTAAACAGGGATACAAAGATTGCAAACTAAACATTAAAAGTTTAAATCTTGCTCTGTCACAGTTAAAACATATTTAGATATTACCTATGATTGTTATCAAGGAATTTTAAAAGAATGAAATCAAAAGCTATAGTAACTTTGGCGGATAGTAATTACTTTGAGCTGCTATTAGAATTAATTAATTCAATAAAAAATTATAAAGAAAGCCAAAGTGTATCAATATGTGTTTTAGATGCTGGTTTAACCGATGATCAATCTAAGCTTATAAAAGATAAAGTTTTTTCTATTAAAAAAGCAAAATGGGATATTAAAGTTCCTTCCTATAAAGTTGCGGGAAAAGAATGGCTCAAGAGTCAGGTATCCAGAGCTTTTTTACCAGATTATTTTCCTGAATTTGAAAAATATCTTTGGATTGATTGTGATGCTTGGGTGAATTCCTGGGATGCAGTAGAGTTGTATTTTAAAGCATGTGAAAACGGAAAGCTTGGCATAACACAAACAATTGGAGCTGGGTATAAAGTTTTAACTAAAGTGCAATGGGTTTTTGGCAAATTAGCATTAATCAAGTCGCAAAATTATAAACATGCGAAAAAATCTGGATTTTCTGAAAGCACGGCAAGAAAAATAGCTTTTGCTCCTCATATAAATATTGGAGTTTTTTCACTAGAAAAAAATTCTAAATGCTGGAAACTATGGCAAGAAATTTTAAATAAAGCTCTTTCTGAAGGTAGAATTTTTGGATCAGAAGGTTTGGCTATGAACATAGCCGTGTACGATAGAGAAGCTGATGTAGAGTTTTTGCCTCTCTCATGTAATTGGATAGCCAGTAATGTTTTACCCAAGTATGATGAAAAAAATAAAACTTTTGTTGAACCATATCTACCTCATAAAAAAATTGGAATAATGCACCTAGCGGCCGGCATTTGGAAAGATAATAGGGACATGAGAGTCGATAAAAATGTTAAAATATCAATCCAAACAGTCCTTGGATCAAATTTACAAAAAAGTTTAAGATATGGGCATTGAGTTATTCCTCTACTTATCATAAATATAAATTATAAATGCCCTCGTGGTGAAATTGGTAGACACAAAGGACTTAAAATCCTTGCCCATTAGGGAGTGCCAGTTCGAGTCTGGCCGAGGGCACCATAGACTTTATGAATAAAGAAAAAATATATTTCGTAGTAGATAAAACTAATAAAGCTAAATCTTTTAAAAAAAATCTTTATAAAAAATATGGAAATTGTTCTCTGAATAAATCAAAAGTAATAGTAGTTGTTGGTGGAGACGGCTTTATGCTTAAATCTTTAAAAAAATTTCAAAAATACAAAAAACCTTTTTATGGTATGAATGGAGGTACTTTTGGTTTTCTTATGAATAAATTTAAAACAAAAAATATTACGAAAAACATTTTGAATGCTAAGCAGGTAACAATTTCACCATTGGAGATGAAAGCCACAACTAAAAATAATGTAAAAAAAAGAGCAATCGCTATTAATGAGGTATCATTGTTAAGAGAAGGTAGGCAAGCGGCTACTTTACAAATAAAAAATGGAAAAAAAATTTTAATAAAAAAACTTATTTGTGATGGGATATTAGTTTCTACACCCGCAGGAAGCACAGCTTATAATTTATCTGTTCACGGTCCTATTTTGTCTTTAAATTCAAATAAACTTGCCATAACACCAATAAGCCCTTTTCGGCCTAGAAGATGGAAGGGTATAGTTGTTCCTTCTTCTTCGGTGGTAAAAATCAAGAATTTGAATATTCAAAAAAGATCAGTAAGCGCAGTGGCTGATAATATAGAAATAAGAAATATCAAAAATGTTAGAATTAAGAGCAGTAATGTAGTAAAATTTAAGCTACTTTATGATAAGAATAATAGTTTGGTTAAAAAAATAAAGTTAGAACAGTCTATGAGTAAATAAAAAAATAATTAAAAAATGTTTTTTTTAAAAAAAAATAAAATAAAAAACGGACCTTCCACTGAAGAGTTGATAGAAAGAGGTTTTGCGCCAAAAAATGGTAAGATCCATGTTTTGCTTATTCATCCACCATCAACAATAGCCGAAAGATATGGAAGAGAAGATATGGGGGATGTCGGAGGAGATTTAATTCCTCTTGGTATTGCAAGTCTTGCTGCTTATTTAAGAGAAAAAGGATATGGAGTGGGAGTTCTTGATTGTCCTGCTTTAAGAATAGATTCGGATAAAGTGTATGAAATAATTGAAAAAAAAGATCCTACCATAATTGGTTTTTCTACAACTACCTATTCTCTACCTCGAGCGATAGAAATTGCAAAAAAAATTAGGAACAAATTACCAAACAAACTGACAATATTTGGAGGATCTCACGCTAATGTAGCTGGAATAGTCACAGCCAATAAATATGATTTTTTTGATATTATTGCTTACGGTCTAGACGGAGAATACATTATCCATGATATTGTTGAAAAATATTCAAAAAAAGATTTCAAACGTGATACTTTTTTAGAAGATTTTGAATTACTGGAAAGTATCAAGGGAGTCATCTTTAAAAAAAACGGCAAAGTTATTCAAAACGCACCTAGGGAGGCAATTGATAACTTAGACGAATTGCCTTTTCCAGCTAGAGATCTTTTTCCTATGGAGAGATATATACCGTTACCAAATCAATATAAAAAATTACCTTTAACAAATATGGTTGTAATTAGAGGGTGTCCATATTTTTGCACATTTTGTGATCAAGCTGGTACGGGCGCTAGGAGAAGGAGTCCCGAAAAAGTAGTTGAAGAGATAAAACACTGCGTTGATAAATATGGAGTTAAGGAAATATCCTTCTGGGATGATACCATGAGTTATCACAAAAAATGGATGAAACAATTTCTAGATTTGTTGATCGAATCAAAACTTGATTTGGTTTGGTCATGCTACGCAGCGGTTAACACTGTAGACAGAGAATTACTTATATTAATGAAAAAAGCTGGATGCTGGAATATATTTTATGGATATGAAACTGGAGATGATGAATTGGGAAAAAATATACTTGTCCATAAAAAAAATAGAGATTTTGAAAAAATGAAAATGGTTGCACGCTGGACAAAGGAAGCTGGTATAGAAACTAGAGGAGCTTTCCTAATCGGATTACCTGGAGAAACTCCCGAACTAGCAAAAAAAACTATTCAAAATGCAATAGATCTCGATCCGGATTATGCACAATTTGCTATAACTTGTCCTTATCCCGGCACCCAGTTAGCTAAAGAAATTAAACAAGGAAAGTGGGGAAAATTAATTTCTGAAAATTTAGAAGAGTATTGTGCGGAAAAAGTTATTTGGCTACCCTTCGGTTATAAAACTGTAGAAGAGCTAGAAAATATGCATCGTTATGCATTTAGAAAATTTTATTTACGACCAAGTTATATATTTAAAAGAATTTTAAAAATTAGAAGCATAGAGGATATTAAAAGATATATTAAAGGCGGAACTGCTTTAATCAAAGGATTTTTGTAATATCTATTTAGCCTTACTTAATTCACAGCAGATAGTTACCTAAATGACAATTAAAATGCAAAGAACAAAAGCTTGGATTATTTTATCCAAAATAACATTTTATTTTATACTTTTTTTTATAACAGATATTTTTTTTAGTAATTTTATTTTAAAAAAAGATTATTTTTCTTGCTATAAAACCAGCGAAAATTTTTATTACTTGAGAAATAATTGTAAAGCTTATGAGAGATATGCTTCGAATAGTTACAAAGTTATCACTAATAATTTTGGAATGAGAGTTTTAGGAAAAAAAATAAGTAATGATAACAAAAACAACTTTTTTTTTGTTGGAGATTCTCAGGTATATGGAATAGGCCTAGAATATGAAGATACTTTTGTAGGAATGCTAGAAAAAAATTATGAAGGGCTTAATTTTTACAATCTGGCGGTATCATCCTACAGTCCTACTGTTTATCTTTATCAAATTAATAAATTCATAAAATTGTTAAGACCAAAAAAAATTTTTGTTTTGATTGACCTGGGTGATATTTATGAGGAAACATACAGATGGAAAAGATCATTTGATAACACACCCGTCCTAATAGATTCAAAAGAAGAAAGTAATAAAATTAGTAAAGATAAATCTTTTTTAAAAACATTTAAAAAATTTAAGGATAAAAATTTTAAAGGAAGTCAAATCATTTCTTTTCATTTCAGAGAGACTTTTAGAACATTCAAAGAAAAATTCTTTCTCTTTAAAAATGGAAAATTCAATCTCCAAAAAAAAATAATTAGCACTGAGGTTGGCAAAATTACTTATCAAAAAATGTCAAAAAATAAAGATATAAATCTAATGAAGATTAATTTAGAAAATAAGATCTTAGAAATATCAAATTTAAAGCAAAAATATAATTTTGATCTATATTTAATTTCTTTGCCCTACCCAGAAACTTTAGAATATGGCCAAAATGAATTTAATTGGGAAAATTTTGTTTTAGATTTATGTAACAAGAGTTTATGTAAAAAAAATATAAATTTGTTTCCGAATTTTTTGAACCGTAAAAATGAAGAAATCGATTGGGCAAATAAATACTTTATTAATAATGACTTTCATCCAAATAAAAATGGCCATTATTTGATTTATAATGAGGTAAAAAAATATATAATCGATAATTGAAACTAGTAACCACCTTTATTTGCCTTGCTTAATTCGATATTTTAAACTAAATAAAACACCGAGCC
>CEUS01284066.1_pt1 | contig 10505 bp, 9 predicted proteins | sample 427031 | NCBI WGS metagenome assembly CEUS01 (sample SAMEA2622837, study PRJEB7988) | marine metagenome | biome: marine biome (ENVO:00000447); feature: marine epipelagic mixed layer (ENVO:xxxxxxxxx); material: "saline water (ENVO:00002010), including plankton (ENVO:xxxxxxxx)" | depth 140 m | reverse complement strand
CAAATTTTTCTTCATCAGGAGTATTTGCTGATCCGGGTCTTAACATGTTCGAAAATAACAATTGGGCTAAACGTGGTCAAGATCAATAGAGATAATTTCTGATGAATAATCTTTTAAGTTTAATATAATAATGAAAAGTTCAATATTATTCGGCAAAACCTTAAGGGATGTTCCTTCAGATACAGAAAGTACAAGTCATAAATTATTGATAAGAGCTGGATTTATCCAGCAAATCGCTTCAGGAATTTTTAGCCTTTTACCAATGGGTAATAGGTCAATTTCTAAAATTCGTAATATTATTAGGGAAGAGATGGACTCGATTGGTGGTCAGGAGGTTAACTTACCCGTTGTTCAACCTAGAGACTTATGGGTTGAATCAGGAAGAGCGGAAACTTTCTCACCTCCGTTAGCTTCTTTTTCTGATCGAAGAAATAGAGAAATGGTTTTAGCTCCAACTCATGAAGAAGCAGTTACAGTGATGGCCAAGGCTATGGTTAATAGTTATAAGGATTTACCATTTATTTTATATCAAATTCAGACAAAATTTAGGGATGAACCTAGACCTAGAGGAGGACTGTTGAGGGTAAGGGAATTTGAAATGAAAGATGCATATTCTTTTGATTTGGATGAAAAAGGTCTCGATAATAGTTTTAGTTTAATTATTCAAGGATATGAACGAATATTTAAAAGGTGTGGAATTAATGTTGTAATGGTGCAAGCTGATTCCGGTGGTATTGGAGGGAAAGACTCTAATGAATTTGTACTTTTAACTGATAGTGGTGAGGATATGATTTTAATTTCAGATAAAGGAGGATATGCTGCTAATGTTGAAAAGGCGGTTTTTGAAAAAACTATAAATCCTATTGAGTCAATAATGAAGATTGAAAAAATTTCTACGCCCAATATCACTACCATAGATAAATTATCTAAATTAAAGAATATTTCAAAAAATAAAATATTAAAATCATTATTATATACAGTTAATCAAAAACCGGTCTTGGTTGTAATTAGAGGTGATTATGATGTAAATGAAACTAAATTACGTAATTTGTTTAGTGGAAAAGAAATAAGATTATCAACAAAAAAAGAGATCGAAACTTTAGGTCTTAATTTAGGCTATATTTCTCCAATAGGAATTAAGGGAATTGATGTAATACTAGATGATTCTGTAACAATGGGCTCTAATTTTTTTGCGGGTGCAAATGAGAAAGATTTTCATTTTAGAAATGTTAATTTTCCTAGAGATTTCAAAGCAAAAAATGTTAATGATATTGCTCAAGCGAAACAAGGATATAAAGTTAAAGATGGTGAAGGATTTCTTACTGAAAAAAAAGGTATAGAAGTAGGGCATGTTTTTAAATTAGGCACAACATATTCTAGTAAAATGAACGCAAAATTTTCTGATCAACGATCTAATTCAAAGGATATTTTAATGGGGTGTTATGGTATAGGGATTGGTCGATTATTAGCTGCAATAGTTGAAGTGAATAATGATGATAAAGGTATGATTTTACCACCCTCTGTAGCTCCATTTGAAATTTGTTTGGTCCCAATAAATTTAAATGATCAGGATGTTATTGATTACACTAATGAATTGTATAAAAATTTAATTCATAAAGGTTTAGAAGTTTTATTTGATGATAGAGATTCTCCTCCAGGTGTGAAATTTCAGGATATAGATTTAATAGGAATACCTATCAGATTAGTTGTAAGTTCTAGGAATTTAAAAAATAAACAAATAGAGCTGAAATTACGTTCTGGTAAGGATGTACAGTTATTTTCTATAAAAAATATAGAAACAGAGGTATTTAATTTGTTAAGAAATTCTGAATATATATAAAAATTTTCTTTTGCTCAAAACTTAAAACAAGTTTTTAAAATATATATTTGTTCAGGATTCACGTGATAAAATTGAATAGTAAGTTAATTCAACGAATAAAGAATTTTGCTTCTTAAAGTGGGTGGGTGCCCACTTTATTTTTTAATAAATTATTTGGAGTTATTATGAAGAGTGATCTTTTGTTGGTAGTTACTCAATTAGCTGCTGAACGTAATCTTCCTCAGTCCTCTGTAGTTTCAGTGCTTAAGGCTGCCCTTTCTTTTGCTTATCGTAAAGATCCTGCTGCTAATGGTCAAGATGTTGAAGTTGATGTTGATCTAGAGAAAGGTGAAGTAACGTTAAATACAGTGATGAGAATAGTGGATGAAGTTGAAGATGATAAGATGGAATTGACTCCTGAAAAAGCTTCAGAACTAGGACATGAAGTAAAAGTTGGCGATTATATTATCACTGGATCTTTAGAACATATACCTGGGAGAATACTTGCAGGAACTGCCAAACAAGTTGTTTTACAAAAATTACGTGAAGCTGAAAGAGATTTGGTGTTTGATGAATTTGCTGAAAAAGAAGGTCAGATACTTACAGCAACTATTCACAGAATTGAATCGGAAAGAATTATTGTAGACATAGGAAAAACAGAAGCTTTTATGCCAATTTCAGAACAATCACAATATGAACGATACAGACCTGGGCAACAGCTTAAATTTTACGTTCTTCAAGTGGGAAAAACTGTTCGGGGACCAGAGATATTGGTATCTAGAACTCATCCTGATTTATTGAGAAGATTATTTGAAATTGAAGTCCCAGAAATTTTTAATGGAATTGTTGAAATAAGATCTATATCTAGAGAGCCTGGATCAAGAGCTAAGGTTGCTGTTTTTTCTAATCAGGAAGGGGTTGATGCGGTTGGTGCTTGTGTTGGTTTGAGGGGCATAAGAATTCAAAATGTTGTAAATGAACTATTGGGAGAAAAAATAGATGTCATTGAATGGAATGAAGATCCTATTACATACATTAAAAATGCTTTGAGTCCTTCTGGAGTGGAAAAAGTAATTATTAATGAATCCGATCAAACTGCTTTAGTGTTAGTTCCAGAAAAACAATTATCTTTAGCTATAGGACGAGATGGACAAAATGCAAGATTATCTGCTCGGTTAACTGGTTGGAAAATTGACATACAACCTTCAGTAATAGAATCTCAAGTTTCAGAAGTTATACAAGTTCCATCGAATACAGAAAATCCTTTAGATGACAAGGACGATGTTAAACATATAGATTTAGCTAAAGAAACTCCTGTAGAACCAAAAAATGATTCTAATGTTATTGATGAAGATATTGATCTCGAACTTATAGCTTTAGAGCAAGAAATAGCTCAATTAGAAAAAGAAGAAAAAGAAAATAAGGAAAAAGCTTCTGTATCAAATAATGTTAAAGAGGAAGTACTGGATTTATCTTCTGATTCTTTATGGGAAATAGGTGATACTGATAGTAAAGTTGGAGGAGAAATTAGATTTGCGGAAGATATTGATGAATATGATCGTAGTAAACCAATAAAAAAGTCGGCTGCCGATTCTCGTCCAGCAAAAAGTAGAAGAACTAAACGTTAGGTATTTTGTATAAGTAGGATATATGTTTTTTTAAGACAAGATATTTACTTTCAATAGTTATATGGCAAAAAATAAAAATATAAATCGAAGCAGAAACACTAAAGAAATTTCTAAATTTCCACCTGAAAAAGCAATTTCAGATACTATTTCTTCTCCAGTGGAATTCCCTCCAATAATGACTGTTGGAGAATTGTCTCAAATAATTTCTAAGTCTAATGTTGATACTATAAAGTCTTTAATGAGGATTGGAATTATGGCAACAGTAAATCAATCTATAGAGTTTGATATTGCTGCAAAGGTTGCTTCGTCTTTTGGTATTGGAGTGATAAAACCAAAAGAAAAAGAATCTAGTTTAGTTGATTCCAGTATTCGGAAAGATGAAAATATCGATGTAAAAACAGCCGAAGAAAGACCACCTGTAATAACTATTTTGGGTCACGTGGACCATGGTAAAACTACATTACTAGATAAAATTCGTGGGGATAGTGTAGTTGATTCTGAAGCTGGAGGTATAACACAAAATATAGGAGCATATCAGACAATTCATAATGGAAAATCTATTACTTTTATTGATACACCAGGTCATGAAGCTTTTACTTCTATGCGGGCTAATGGTGCTCAAGTAACTGATATAGCAATTTTAGTTGTCGCTGCTGATGATGGTGTAATGCCCCAGACTATTGAAGCAATTGATCATTCTAAAGCAGCTGGTGTTCCTATAGTTGTGGCTATAAATAAGATTGATTCTACTGGTGCTAATATAGATAAAGTTAAGGGTCAACTTGCTGAACAAGATATTATAGTTGAAGATTATGGTGGAGATGTTATTTCTACAGAAATTTCTGCCTTAAATGGTCAAGGTATTGATACATTGCTTGAATCTTTGATTTTGGTATCTGAAATTGAAGAATTAAGAGCTAATATTGACAAACCAGGAAGAGGATTTGTTATTGAATCAGCTATAGATAAAACTAGAGGTGTTACAGCAACAGTTTTAGTTAAATCAGGAACTATTAATATTGGAGATAGCATTGTTGTTGGGACATCAAGAGGGAGAATTAAAAATATGATTGATGGGTTTGGAAAAAACATTGAGAAAGCTACTCCTTCAACTCCAGTTAAAATTTTAGGACTTAGCTCATTACCGAATACAGGAGAACAATTAGACGTTGTTGATAATGATAAAGTTGCAAGAAACTTAGTCTCATCTAGGGAAAAATATTCGAAAACTGCTATACAAGAAAAGTCTCCTACAACGATGGTTGAGGTTATGAGGAAAGTGCATTCTTCAGATGCTAAAGAGCTACGATTGATCGTAAAGACCGGAGCTTATGGAAGTGTTGATGCCGTTGAGAGAGCTTTGGGACAATTATCTGGTTCGGATATACAAATAAAATTGTTAAGATCCGCAACTGGTTCAGTAACAGAATCTGATGTTATGCTCGCTTCTGCATCAGGCGCAATGGTAGTTGGTTTTGAAACAATTGCTGATCGGGCTGCAAAAAGTTTAGCTGATTCTGAGAAAGTTGTAATACGTTTATACGATATTATATATAATCTTGTAGATGATGTAGGTAATGCCGCAAAATCTCTTCTCGATCCAACGTACAGTGAAGTTGTTATAGGTCATGCTATAGTTCAAGAGATTTTTCCACGAGGTAAAAGACAAAATATAGCAGGAATTAGAATTACAGAAGGACTTTTCAAGAGAAACAGTAGGTTAAGAGTCATAAGGTCTGGGGAAACATTACATGATGGAGTGATTACTTCAATGAGACACTTAAAGGAAAATGTTAGAGAGCTAACAAATAACTTTGAAGGAGGAATAATGGTTGATGGATTTCATGAATATAAAGAGCAAGATGAACTTGTAGCATATGAATTAAAAGCAGAATAATTTCTTGAGTATTCGTATTGAGCGTATTAATTATTCTATTAGAAAAATAATTGGTCACGCTATTTCAACTGAATTATCTGATCCTAGGATTTCTTCAACAATTTCAGTAACAAAAGTTTCGGTTTCTCATGATTTATCGAAAGCAAATGTTTATGTAAGTTTATTTCTTGATACTAATGATGAAGAACAAATATTGATGGCCTTGAGATCATCTGCAGGAAGATTAAGAAAGATAATTTCTAATAAATTAAGGATTAGGAAGATACCTAAATTGATATTTTTAATTGATTCACAAATAAATGAAGCTTTAAAAATTGACGCATTAATTGATGATATAAACAATGGTAAATTTGAAACATATAGGTAAATTAATCTCGAGGTAAAAATACTAAACGGATTTTTAAATATTGATAAAAGTTTTGGTTGGACATCTAATGATGTAATAAGAAAATTGCGTGAATTGCTAAACCAAAAAAAAATTGGACATGGAGGAACATTAGATCCAATTGCTACTGGCGTCCTTCCAGTGTGTTTGGGAAATAGTTGTCGGTTATTTTCATATTTACTTAACGGAGATAAACGTTATCTAATAACTATTACTTTGGGATTTTCGACTGATACTTTTGATTCTTTTGGTAAAGTTAAAGATAAAGGAACCTATCATTTTATTGAAGAAAAAGAAGTAGTAGATGTTTTGGGAAAATTTACTGGAGATATTTTACAAAAACCTCCAATCTTTTCCGCAATAAAATATAAAGGAACACCTCTCTATAAATTTGCCAGATCAGGTGAAAAAATTGAGATAAAACCACGAAAAGTATTAGTAAAAAGTATCAAAGTAATAAAATTTGATCCACCAATAATCATTTTAGATGTAGTTGTAGGTAGAGGTTTTTACGCAAGATCTCTTGCAAATGATTTAGGGTCACATTTAAGAGTTCCTTCACATATGTCTTCTCTTAAACGTCTAATGACTGGTAGTTTTTCAATACAATCATCTTATAGCGTTCAACAAATTGAAGAGATATTTACAATAGGAGAAATGGATTCAATTTTATTGCCAATAGATTATATCGTAAAGGATCTACCTATTATATATCTATCAAAAGAACAATCGCATAATATAATTAATGGTCAAAGTATTCAATCTTCTTCAGTTAGTTTTGATTTTCTTGAAGAAGATTTCAGAACTTTTCGGATATATAATCATCAGGATGTTTTTATTGCCCTTGGAAATGCAATAGATTCAGGTACTTTATTGAAACCTATAAAGGTCTTTAAGTGAGGGTACACCATAAACTTAGGATAGTGTAATGTCTATAATTCAACAAACTCCATCTCATACTCTTAGTAAAAAAACAATAGGTAAATTGAAAAAAGTTAATACCACTGCAGTAATTGATGTTTTAGCTAGAAATGGCTATGATCCCAAATACGTTTATATGCCTAGAGTTAAAACTATGTTACCTGGAATAAGGCTTGTTGCAAGAGCTATTACCATTAGATTTGTTCCTGCAAGACCAGATGCAATGTTAGAAAAACCTAGCGGTGAGAAGTCTCCTGAATATGCCGGGTTTGAATTAGCAGGTTCAGGTGATGTTATTGTTATGGAATCAATGAGAAGTAGGATTATGTCTATAGGTGGAGATATAAAATTTCTTCGTTTAAAACAAAGAAAGATTGATGGATTGGTATGTGATGGAGGGATAAGGGATATGCATACTGTAAAAAATTATGGTATAGGTTTATGGAGTTATGGAAAAACTTCCAATTTGGGTACAAGGGTGGGGACCCCGTATTCAACTAATGATTCAGTTAATGTTGACGGAATTTTAGTAAAACCTGGAGATTACATTGTAGCTGATGATGATGGAGTGGTAGTAATTCCTAGGAAAATTGCACCGGATATAGCTAAACAAGCTATAGAATATGATTCACTTGAAGAATGGATTCGAGAGAGGTTAGATAATGAAAATCTCACACCTGGGAAATATTATCCTCCTGATGATTCTATAATAGAAATATATAGAAAATCAAAGAATTAAATTTTTATTTTTATTTTTTGTCCATCAAAAGCGTACTGCATTTTTGGAGTTTCTTTTTTTAATAGGTTGTTAATTTTTAAATGATCTATATCATGAGTTGCATTGGTAAAAAAAGTTATTTTAGGATTTATTTTTTTGGTAAATTCCACAGCTTGTTCTAAAGTAAAATGTGTGCCATGAGTTTTTTCTGGGCGTAGTGCATCTAAAATTAATATTTCTGTACCATTAATGATTTTTTCTGTTTCTTTAGGAATCAAAGATGTATCAGAAATATAACTTACATTTCCAAATTTAAATCCAAAAACATCTAAATAAGGTCCATGCATAACAGGTAGAGGAATGAATTTAACGCCTTTAATCGTAAATGGTTCTTTATCTATTATGTTGAAATTTAATTTTGCTACGCCTCCACCTGATTGTTTATTTCTTTTCACTAAATAATCGTGGCTAGATGAAATTGATTTTAAATCTTTTTTACGGAGGAAAATTTTTATTTCTTTTTGAGTATTATTTGTCCAATCTCTAAGGTCGTCTAATCCACCTACTGCATCAGCATGCGTGTGGGTTAAAATGATCGAGTCAATTTTTTTTATACTGTACCTAGGGAAAAGATTTATTGCTGACTCGTAGAAAAATTTACCTACATCAATCATGATGTTAATTTCTTCTGTATTATTTATTTTTTTAGTAATCAATACAGAAGTATTCCTTCTACGATTAAGGGAACCAGGAATGATAGAATCTTTACAAACTATACAAAAATTATCAGATCTAGTTAGACATGTTACTCTGGGTATTCCTTCAGATGTCCCAGTTCCTATGAAAATTAGATTTGAAATATTCATTTATAAAGTGCGAAATAGTGAAAATTATATATGGATAATATAGAGATTCTATATAAAGAAATTAAGTCTGGGAAACTAGTATTCCCCTTAAATGAAGAAATTAATCAAATATCAATTTCTAATGTAGTTAAATCTTTCATAGAAGCAACTTGTATAAAAGGAGATGGACGTCTTTCAGAATTATCAAAAATATTTTCAAGAAAGAATCATGCTATTATTTTTTTGGCAGACGGTTTTGGGATGAATTTTTTTGAAATGTTACCTGATCGATCATTTATAAAAGAAAATTTTTATATGCAAGGGACTTCAGTTTTTCCATCTTCAACTGGACCGAATTTATTATCATTATCAACAGGTAAATGGCCTGGATCACATGGTGATTTAGGTTGGGAAACGTATTTAAATCAAATTTATGATTCAGCAACTCTTATTAAATGGGAACGTTCTAGAGATAAAAAAAAATTATCGGATCTTGGATTAAATCTTGAAGAAGTTTATTTAGAGAAATCTTTATTATCTGATTATAAAATGGATTTTCTTTTTATGATTCCTCATGAATATAAAGATGTACCTTTATTAAATTGGATCAGCGATGGAAAAATTTTACCTTATAAAAACATTTTTGATTGTTTAAACTTTTGTATTGATCGGATCAAAAATAATCAAGAACGTACATTTACTTTTATATACTGGCCAGATATAGATTTTTTTGCCCATAACACAGGTGCTTTTTCTGAAGAAACAAAAAAAACTGTATTTAAACTTGAAGATATCTTTTTAGAATTTAAAAAATGTTTACCCAAAAATATATCATTAATGCTTACAAGTGATCATGGTCATTTAGATGTTTCAAGAAAAAGAATTAAATTACAAGAATATAATGAGATTCAACAAATGCTATTAGCTCCCATTTCAGGTGAGCAAAGATTTGCATTTTTACGTTTGGCAGAAAATAGAGATAAATTTTATCAAATTTTCAAGGACCAATTTGGGGATAAGTTTTTTGTTTTTGATTCTGAAAATATTTCTTCTGGTGGTTTGTTTGGTCCAAATGTAAAAAAAGAGGTTCTATTAAGAATGGGCGATACAATAATAATTTCTCAAAGTCACTATTCTTTAGATTTCTCGAAAAATCACAATGATTTAAGTGGTTTGTTATCAGATCATGGAGGTTTATTACATGAAGAAATGGACATTCCTATAATTTTCTATGATACTTAAATATTAATATCCAAAAGATTAAGAAAGAAAATGTAAGTGTCCATAAAAAATAAACTTCAAGCAGGAAAAATTGTAATAGGTCCCTTTGTAATAATACCTTCGGTTTCTATGATTGACACTCTCGGTTTTTCGGGTATGGATTTTTGCATTATTGATACTGAGCATGGTCCAATTTCATTTGAATCAGCAAATGATCTTGTTGTTGCCGCGCGTGCTACAGGCGTTTCATCAATAGTTCGTGTTGGATCAAAAGAAGAATGGCCTATACTAAGAGCTTTAGATATTGGTTCTGATGGTGTCCAGGTCCCACAAGTGAATAATAAGTTAGATGCAGAAATGGTAGTTGAGGCTTCGAAATATTCTCCATTAGGGAATAGAGGCGTTTCAATTTTTACTCGTGCTGGAAAATATTTTTCTACTGAAGGGGTTAATCATACAGAAGAACAAAATGCAAGAACAATGGTAATAGTGCATATAGAGGGAGAAGAAGGATTAAATAATTTAGATTCTATAATGGAGGTTAATGGAATTGATGTTTTATTTCTTGGTCCATATGATATTTCTCAATCTTTAGGTGTGCCTGGAGATGTAACAAACCCAATTGTAGAAAAAGCTTTAAAAAATGCTTCTGATAAAGCGAGAAAAAATGGAAGGGTAGTTGGTTCATATGCAAAAGATGTAGAGATGGCGAAATGGTTGCTAGATCAAGGAGTACAGTATTTATCAATAAATGTTGACGCGACAATTTATATGCAAGCTTGTGAAAAAATCGTAAAGGATTTACAAATTTAGATAATTGGTTTGGTATCCAATCTTGACAGCATTATATAGAACATATTTCGTTTTGTTGTTTCTTTTTTTTATATTATTGAGTATAAATCTTAAGACCAAAATTTCAAATATTCACGATATAATGGGTACAAACTTTTTAAATCAACAATTTTTCGGTTTTACTTAGTCAAACAAATAACTTTTATAATAATCAATTAGTTGTTTAATTTTATCGGGGCGTGGCGCAGCGGAAGCGCACCCGCTTTGGGAGCGGGGGGT
>CEUS01550277.1_pt1 | contig 10506 bp, 12 predicted proteins | sample 427031 | NCBI WGS metagenome assembly CEUS01 (sample SAMEA2622837, study PRJEB7988) | marine metagenome | biome: marine biome (ENVO:00000447); feature: marine epipelagic mixed layer (ENVO:xxxxxxxxx); material: "saline water (ENVO:00002010), including plankton (ENVO:xxxxxxxx)" | depth 140 m | reverse complement strand
AGCCATTGCTGTACCTGTGATTGATGATTCTGTTCCTGAACCTCTAATTTTTAGAGTGTACATAATTTCCGGTGTTTTACTTGCCGCTGTGTTATATTGTTCAATTGATGTTTTACCAAAAGCTACTGATGATAAAGTTGCCGCTGTAGAAGTAAATGTTGCTTCTAACTGTGCCGCAATATTACCGTCATCAAAGTCGTCAAATTGTACATAAACATCGTTCTGTGCTAATGATGAACCTTCAGTGGCTGTTGCCGCGTCGTCTCTTGAATACAAGTTAGCTGACAATGAAGTCCATTTTGCTGTTGATGTTGAGTATGATTTAACGGCTATATTAGCACCTTGTCCGCCTGGTGTTGATTTTAACCAAACGTCTCTATATGCACCTGATGCCGCTACTGTTGGCGCTGTGCCTGTGCCTGGCTGTATATATGTGTTGGCACTTGTTGCTGACTTCCAAGATGGTGAACCTACAACTTCCCAAGTTCCTGAAATCTTCTGCCATAACTTGGCTGGAGATGCCGATGCAACTAAAACATAGTCATTATCTTGACCATATGTTGTTACTGGATCTTTGTCTGCTGTATTGTTTACTCTACTTCCACCTGCTCCTGGTGTGTCTGTTAATACTGTTGGTGTTAGCTTTTCCCACGCACTTGACGTAGTGTTAGCTGTAAATATACCCCAATCTGTCTCTGCAGTATCTAACCAATATGTGCCATTTGCCGGGGCTAATTTAGGAGCTGTTGATGTTCCTTCTAGCTCTGCTAAATCCACGTTAGCTCTTACTACATAAGCTCTGTTTGAGATACCTAAATATGAATATGTTGATAGCAAACCGTATTCGTTTCTTTCATCACCATTTAGCTGTACTCCAGCTAGTGATTGAAACTTAGGTTCGCCAAAGGTTGTAACCAGTTCTCTTTGTGATGTTACAAGGTATGGTTTTCCTGCATTTGCCGAAGTTGTACCTATTGCTATATTACTAGTACTTGGATCTGTTTTATTCTCTGCAGTCGCAACTACTACTAGTGGTACTGTACCTTGGCCAGCTGGAGCATACATTGATTCATCAGTTACTGAAACTGATACACCTGGTGATACTAATGTTGGCATAATCTATTATCCTCCCTGCTTATATTCTGTTATATTAATAATATAAACTAGTCCTATGTTAATGCTTATATTTATTGTATTTCTGCAAAAAGTACCCTATTCAAGATCGCCTTTAAAGGTATTAAATACAATATATGGAAGATATAAACGACACCAGTGAAATAAAGCACGTAAGACCCTTATGCTCTAAATGTAAACAGAGGCCGAGTGCCTTTAACTACAAAAGAAAAGGTAAAATCTACTATCGTAGTAAGTGTGACCAATGTATTAAAGAAGGTCTAGGATTAAAGACTGGTTTTAAAAGCTCTTGGGAAAAAGCTGGTTATAGAAAAAAGTCTATATGTGAAAAATGTGCATTTAAATCTAAACATCCTGCACAAATGGATGTTTATCATATAGATGGTAATTTAAAAAATGCTAGTTGGAACAATTTAAAAACTATTTGTGCTAACTGTGGTCGTATAAAAGCAGTAGAAGAAATAGGTTGGAAGCAAGGCGGATTAATGCCTGATAAACCTTAGAATACTGGCTAAAAAACCATTTGACTTTACTTAAAAAACTTCGTATTATCTTTGTCGCAACAAAGGATTATATGGCAAAAGAAATAGCAGGAATGCTAAAATTACAGATAGAAGCAGGCAAGGCCAATCCAGCTCCACCAGTAGGTCCAGCACTAGGTCAAAAAGGTGTTAACATAATGGACTTTTGTAAACAATTTAATGATAAAACTAAAGATAAAATGGGTAAAGTTATACCTGTCATTATCACTGTTTTTAAAGATAAAAGTTTTAAATTTATTACAAAACAACCACCTACATCTTTTTTAATTAGAGAAAAATTAAAGCTGAAAAAAGGTTCTAGAACTCCTGGTAGATCAAGAATTGCAACATTAACTAAAGCTCAAGTAGAAGATATAGCTAAAGAAAAGATGGAAGACTTAAATGCACACGATCTTGAAGCCGCTGTTAAAATTGTAAGTGGACAGGCACGTTCTATGGGCATAGACGTTAAATTATAGTAAATCACTTAAATTTTATATATTACTGTATAAATACAAACATAATATATATTATTAAAAAGGAGCATTATACTATGATGATATCTTGGAAAACTGATGGTTCAACAGGCGCAGTTGACACAGTAAAAAATTGGTTAGAAAACGGTGATAAGCATACTAGTTACAGATCTTGGGCCGATGCTAACGGAAGAACAGATTACAGATGGGAAGAAGTTGGTAGTGACATCGTTATTACTGAAGAATGGTCCATCTCAAGAGCAGAATATGATGCATTAGGTATTGATCATTCAGCTGATGGTAGTGCATTACCAGTTGTTGAAACTAGCGATCATTTATCTTTTGCGTAATTTTAAATTTTTAAAGTAAGGAAGTAACAATGAAAATTTCTTGGAAAACTGACGGTTCTGCCGGTGCAATAGATTTAGTAGCAGGCAGACAAGAAAATGGTACTGGTTCACAGTACTACGAGAACAAGTATGGTAAAGACTATCAAACTTGGGCTACTGAAAATGGAAGAATAAATTTTAAATCTGAAATTGTTGGTAGTGATTTAGTTATAACAGAAGAATGGAATATTACTAGAGCAGAATATGATGCTTTAGATATAGAACCTGTTGCTTCAACAAGTTTACCACTATTAGAAACTGATGAGCATTTGTCGTTTTAATTAATTTTTATTAATTTGAGCGACAATGTTCTGAACACCTTTTGATAGATCATCTAATGATCCTGAATTTTCAACTACAAAATCTACTCTAGTATTAACCCAGTCCCATTCACTTTGATGTACGCCCATTTCATATAAACTATGTTGTGCAAATTTATCGCCTGAAGCGGCTTCTTTAGCCATTTCGTACCAATGTGGATCTGGCCCTCTTTTAACTCTAACTACATATCCACCTAAAGTTTTAATTAATCCAACTTCATTTTTAAATCTACAATCACTAACAATAGTTTGTTTTCTACCTTTAGCCATATATCTATTTTCTAAACTATGAAGCCAAATATTATGATTAAATTGATCTCTTAATATTTCTGTACCAATGTATTGTAAAGCCCATCTTGGTGTAAAGCCTTTATCTTCTAATTTGCTAGACCACCACGTATCTCTCATTTCTCGAAATGCTCTACTCTTATCTGTATCGCCTTCTAACATATCACGTGGCCAATTGAATATACTTGATACAGCATCTTTTAATGGCGCCGCAAAAGAATCTCTTGTAAAACCACTTTCTTCAAAATGTTTTGCTACTGAATCTTTTCCTGAACCTATAAAACCTACTAATCCAACTATCATAATATATACTAACTTGTTTTTTCTAAATAGTCAACTTTTTTAATTTCATTAATACCTATTAATTCTTGGTAATCAATATTTGTTATCATTCTTCCAACAGGTAACCAACCTATTGCTAATTTAGGATCGCCCCATTTCATACCAATTTTATCACCTATATTATTAGTTGTAAACCATTCTTCTAATTGTTTTGTTTTTTGTTTAAAAGTTTCAAAGCCAGTATTTGGTCCTAGCCAAATATATGTACTACCGCTAATTCTGTTTAATGGAATAATATGATCATCGTGTGCGTGTTCGTCTTGATTATTAAACATTTCAAAAATATGTCTACCTATTTGGCAATAATTTACATAACATTCTCCATATTTTCTTGATATAGTAAAATGTTTTAATGCTTCTTCTGGCATATCAAAAAACTTTTTATTATGAAAATCTAAATAAATTTGTCCAATAGCATTGTTATTTTGCCTTGGACTTTGTAATATTTCTAAACCGTGTAAGTGGTTATTTAAATCACCAAATGCTTCGCCATCAATATCAGAAACGTGTGAATCAACAAAGTGTGTATGTACATAATTTACATCATCAGCATACGTTTCATAATTAATTTTTCTATCAATAAATGTATCTGATTTTGAATTATTAATTATATCAATAGTAGTATTAATTTTACTAATTTGTTCTTTTATTTCTGTCTGTTGATCAGAAAAATTATATACTTTATATGGATGTCTTAAAGAACTATTTTGTATTGCATCTACTAAACTATCTTCAAATAATTTAACATATGAATTACCATATGTTTCAAAGTCTAAAGATACGTTTTTTGAACCCGTAAGATGTACTCTAAAATTAATACTCATTCTATATTATAACAAATTTTTTAAAATTATCCAATGACAAATGTTAGTGGATCTTCACCTGAACCGTATAATTCTATATCTCTTTCAAGTTTTTCTATTGCCGCTTGGGCTTCATTTTTAAGAGCATCACCATTTAAAGTTACGTTACCTTGAGCACCTGGTAAAGATGAATATTTAGATCTTGCTTCACCTAGCATCATTTTACATTGTGCTAATGAATAATCTCTTATCCAAGGTCTTGCATATCTATCTGTTATTAAAGTATCAACAGGTTTTTCCATATAACATTGTACTAATATATTTTCATTTGCTCTTGGTCTACGCATTAATTCCAATATTTTAGTATTTGTATTGAATTTAAAGTTTAAGTGACCACCAAATAATCTTCTAACAACTTCTTGATATTGTGCAAATGCATCCCACGTTAATAAACCACCAATTCTACCACCTTGTAAAAAATACAAATTAGTATATGCTAATTCAAATGGATCCATATCTACAGCATTATTTGAGCCTGAGATTGATCTACGATATAGCTGTTTAACTTCAATTACTTCTTCAGATAATGTATACTGGTTTTTATCGGCTTGTAATTCTACAAATATAAATGCTTCTTCAGTAGAATTGTCGCTTTTTGCCCTAAATTTGTCTACAGCTAAATCAATACCCTGTTCGTAGTGCTTTGGATCAAGCTCTACATCAACCATACCGTCACCTAAGATGGTTTTGATATCGTTTATTAGCTCCTGTCGTTTTGATTGCTCTTTTGCCATTGTATAACTATTTAGTAGATTTTTAAATTCAATAAATACTAGATAAAGGACTTATAAGGACTTATTATGCCAAGATTAAGCTTATGGAAACCAAATAAAGGTAACGATTACAGTTTTGCTGATCGTGTTGTAAGAGAACACTTTTTAATGGGTGGTACAGGTGTATTTGTACACAAACTATTAGGTACTCACGCACAAACTGATAGTGTATCTTCAGACCAACCTACGAACACTAATATAAGTCCTACTAACGTACAAGATTTATTATTCTTAGAAAACAGGGACAGAAATTATGACCCTGATGTATATGATTTACGTGGTGTATATTCAGTTCAAGATCAAGATTTTGATTTAACACAATTTGGCTTGTTTCAAACCAACGATACTATCTATCTAACTTTCCATCTTAATGATATGGTTGATAGATTTGGTAGAAAAATTATGCCAGGTGATGTATTTGAATTACCACACCAACGTGATGATTTAAGACTTGACTGTGCAACAATGACATTAACAGCACAGCCAACTAAAAAGTTTCGCAAAGGCGAGACAATAACTGGTGGAACATCAGGAGCAACTGCCACCGTTATTGCTTACAACCACGATGCAAAAACTGTTAGAGTAACAGTTGGCGCAGATTTCCAAACAGGAGAAACAGTTACTGGCGATAAAAGTTCTGCTAGTGCAACAACATCTTCTTATACACCAAAAGAAGATATGGCGATAAACAAATTTTATGTGGTTGAAGACGCCGCAAGAGGTCAAGAAGGTTACGATCCAGGTTGGTGGCCACACATCTGGAGATGTAAGGCAGTTGCTATGCAAGACGCACAAGAATTTAGAGATATCCTTGGTAGCGGTAAAGACGCAGGTGATCTTAAAAATATTATATCAACTTATCAAGAAGATATTAATATTTCAGATGCTGTTGTTAATGAAGCTACTAGAAACGTTCCAACTAAAGGGGCTGACGTAGGTCACTTATATGTAAATGAAAAAGACACACATAAAATTAATCCAAAATCACAAAGTGGAAAACCTGGATTAGGATTAACAATAACTCATACTGGAACATCGTTTCCTGCTTCAATTACAGAAGGTCAATATGTATTACGTGTTGATTATTCGCCAAGTAGATTATTTAGAAAAGAAGGAAATAGATATATTAAAGTTAGTGATGACTTTAGAGGTACATACGTTACAAGTAATCAACAACTTGATTCATTTATTAATAATGATAAATCAGGACAAGGTTCTGGTAACAAAGAAAGAGAATATTTAAGTAAGGTTATTAAACCTAAAACAGATTAAGGATAAAAAATGCAATATTGGTATGATCAACAGGTAAGAAGATACATTTTACAATTTATGAAATTGTTTGATGACGTTTCTATTAAAGTTGGTAAAAAAAGTAATAGTGATAGTAATGCTTATGTGAGAGTACCAGTAAGATATGCTGATATGCAAAGAATGGTAGCTCATATATTAAGACATAATTCAGAAAACGTAATGAACTCTTGTCCTTTTATGAGTGCTTATATTACTAATTTGCAAATAGCAAGAGACAGATTACAAGAACCAAGATTAATTGATAAAGTACAAGTTGCGGAAAGAAAATATGATACTTCATCAGATAGTTATACAGCAGAAATAGGCAATACTTATACAGTAGAAAGATTTATGCCTGTTCCATATAATCTAAATATGGCTGTTGATCTTTGGTGTTCAAACACAGATCAAAAATTACAAATTATGGAACAAATATTAGTATTGTTTAATCCAGCAATAGAATTACAAGCAAATGATAATCCATTAGATTGGACTAATATTACTAACGTAGAGTTAATTGATATTGTATGGAGTTCAAGAGCAGTACCGCAAGGTGCAGATACACAATTAGATGTTGCTACATTAACATTTAGTTTACCTATTTGGTTAAACCCACCTGCTAAAGTTAAAAAACAATCTATTATTAAACAAATTATTGCTAGAGTAAACAATACAGATTCAATTGATGACTTAGATTACGATCCAAGATTTATTAATTTCTTTGAAAACTTTCCTGGTCAAATTAGAACAAATGTTGTTACACCTGAAAATTCACAAATATCAATTGTAGGAAATAACGTTTCATTATTAGGTGCTTATGGTAAAAATGATGATGAAAGTTGGAAAGAGTTTTTAGAAATTTATGGACAATTGCAAGATGGTATTTCAAGATTAGTTTTAAGACAGTCAGGTGAACCTACTGATTCTACAGCTGACATTTATGGTACTTTAGCATTTCATCCAACTGATAAAAATAAATTAATTTTTACACTTGATACTTCAACATTACCAAATAATACCGAAGCGGCAGTTGATAAAATTATTGATCCAGAAACAGCATTTCCATTACCAACAACAAATGGTACTTTACCAGCAGTTACTAATGGACAAAGATATCTATTAGTAAATCCTATTCCAAAAAATACACTAGCTTGGGGATCAACATTTGAAGCAAGTGCAAATGATATTATCCAATATGATGGTAGCTCTGCAAAATGGACAATAAGTTTTGATGCTTCAGCAAATTCTAGTACAAAATATGTAACAAATACTAATACAGGATCACAATATAGATGGACAGGAACCCAATGGATTGACAGTTATCAAGGTCAATATAAAAATGGCTTCTGGAAATTAGAACTTGCACCGTAGCCATAATTCTCTTATAATATAAGAAAAATAAAAGAGAAATTATTATGTATAAAGCAGTAGGAACAACATTCGTAGCAAAAAACACAAAGAGAATGCTTTTAAACTTAAGAAGCAAAAGTGTTTCTTATCCTAATACTTGGAGCTTCTGGGGTGGAAAAATTGAAAAAGGTGAAGAGCCTATTGATGCTTTACGTAGAGAAATGAATGAAGAGATAGGTTTTGTACCACATATGGAAAAACTAAATCCTCTTGATACGTACAGATCACCTGACAAAGGATTTATATATTATACCTATGTTATTATTACTCCTAAAGAATTTATTCCTACATTAAATGATGAAAGCTCTGGTTATGCTTGGATAGATATTGGTAAATGGCCTAAGCCATTGCATAGTGGTGCCAAAATTACATTAACTAATAAAAAAAATATAGCCAAAATTAAAAAGCTTTGTAACCTTTCTACATAATGCCTAAATAGTACATTATGGGGCAAATTTATCAAATACATCAAGCACGAATGATAAGTGATTTAAATCACTTTCTTAAAAAAAGAGCTATTAATAAAAATTTAGCAAATTACCTTACTGATTACGGAATTACAAAAAAAGATTTCTATGAATATATGGAAGGTATTGAAAAAGGTGAATTAAGAAGTTTATATAAAGTATTAGTTGATGCATATAATTTTTATAATCAACATACTGCTGATACTGATTTACAATTAAGATATGATATTGAAGATGTATATTATACTATAACTAGTAACTTAAGAACACTAGACCAAAGATATAAATTTCCAAGTATATTATCTAAATATAGAATAGGAATTAATCCAGTAAGAGCTTTGTATTTTGAAATAGCAGAATGTCGTATCAACTTTGATTTAGGAAATATAAATCACAGATTTGTATATGATATATTTTTGCAAGAACATTTTTTTCCACAGTTAAGGCTTGATATTGAATACGATATTATTAGCTTACAAAGACTTGAACAAAGATATCAAGATATTAAAGCAAATTATCCATTTTTTACATATCCTATAAGTTATTATCACATACAAGAAATGTTAAAAGACTTTAAAAAATGGGCAGATGTATATAAAGACTTCAATGAAAATATAATAGAAGAATTAAAAAGAAAATATGATTAAGGTTGTTTGGATGGGTAAAGAAAAAAACATAAGAAAAGCAAGAAAAGACTTTGCTGATTATATGGCTGAAGAAATTAAATCTTTACGATTAAGTTATAATGAAAGTGTTAGAGCTAAAAAAGAACGTTTAGCTAAAAAAGAACGTTTATCTAAACTAAAACGTTAATTAATCTTACTAGATTTTCAGTATCATCATCTTCAAGTGCTTTACCAACTACAAACACACAATTAGTTACACCTGGATGTGCTTCACCTACACCTGGCGTATCACTAGTTACAATTAAATCACCTTTTGCAACTGGACCTATTACACTTACAGGAACTTTACCTCTTAATGCAACTGGTACTGTCATACCTTTTTCTTCACTATTCATTAAGTATGCTGGATTTGATGATACAACTCCTGCCACTCTATGATCCATTTTAGTAGTTGATTCTGTTACTTCACCTGAACCTCCGTGTACAAGAATAGTACCTACAGTATATTCTTTATCTGAAGTATAAAGCTCAGCCAAGTCAGCATATTGAGCCGTTGTTGCTGTTAAGTATGCTGTGCCGGCCTGCATATTTGCGTTTGCTGTAACTGTAATATCTGTAGCCGAACCATCACTTGTTGTGGTTGCCGCAATCCATCTATCACTTGTTTCATCCCAGAACCAAGCCGCATTGTTTTCAGATGATCCTCTTTGTGCTATAATACCTGCGTCAGTAGTATTGTTTGCTGGTTGTGTTGAATGCTTGTTTAAAATGATAATTGGATCTTCAACTTCTAATGTTTGTACATCAATTGTAGTTGTATCTCCATTTACAGTTAAGTTTCCTGTAATAGTTACGTTACCTGAATATGTTCCATCTTTAAATGCACCTGTTGTTGAAGCTGTAACACCGCCTGTTATGTTGATTGATCCTGTGCCTGTAATATCTTTTGAGTTTAAATCTAAACCGCCACCAAGTTGTGGAGTAGTATCTTCTACAACATTTAATATACCTGTATCTGTATCTATATCATCAGCCATTTCCCATTTGCTTGATGTACTGTTGTATTTTAAAATTTTGTTATTGCCAATACCTGTTGTATCAACATCATCCATTTCAGCAATACTGTTTTCTGTTGCTATTTGAGTATCAACATATTGCTTATTAGCCGCATCTGTAAGTGCTGTTGGCGCCGCTAAATTTTCAATTTTGTTTGATTGAGCATCTAAGGCCCCGCCTAATTGTGGAGTAGAATCTTCAATAACATTTTGCATAATGCTATTGTTTATAATTTGTTCAGTTAATTGTATATAACTTGTTGCTGTTCCACTTGTTTGTGCCGGATTGTTTTCTAATGAAATAGTATTAGCACTAGCAAAAAATTCAATTGCATAAGTGTGAGTTCCTGCACCAACAGTTTCAAACACATCAAAGTTTGAATTAATTGTTTGTGCTGTAGTTGCCGTTACTGAATATTTTTCTTCTGCCAATATAGCTGGTGTTCCAGATGTTCTTTTTAATTGAGCATAAAAATCACAATTACCTGAACCAGTAATTTTATATCTTGAATGTGCTTCAACCCTAACTTTAGTTGATCCAATTACTGTAAT
>CEUS01283600.1_pt1 | contig 10508 bp, 9 predicted proteins | sample 427031 | NCBI WGS metagenome assembly CEUS01 (sample SAMEA2622837, study PRJEB7988) | marine metagenome | biome: marine biome (ENVO:00000447); feature: marine epipelagic mixed layer (ENVO:xxxxxxxxx); material: "saline water (ENVO:00002010), including plankton (ENVO:xxxxxxxx)" | depth 140 m | reverse complement strand
CTCCATCAGCTCGAAGAAGCAATCTTATTGCAAGCGGACCTCTTGGAGCTTCGCGCCAACCCGAAGCGCAAGGCACAAGGCACAGTCATTGAGTCTAAAGTTGATCGTGGCCGAGGGATTACGGCAACGGTATTAATCCAACGTGGCACTTTACACGTTGGTGATGTCGTCATAGCAGGTCATGAATCGGGCAAAGTTCGAGCGTTGATCAATGATCTTGGTGAGTCACTCTCAGAGGCAGGCCCATCAACTCCCGTGGAAGTGCTCGGCCTTAATGGACTTCCTTATGCAGGGGATGAATTTGCCGTTGTCGACAATGAAAGCAGAGCGCGAGAAGTAGCAGAATTTCGTTCCCGTCGTGCCCGCCAAAAAAGAATCGCTGGGACAACGGGATCACTTGAAAAAATGTTCTCACAAATCAAAGATAATGAACTAAAAGAACTTTCCGTTCTTATAAAAGCCGACGTCCATGGCTCCCTTGAAGCGATAACTAGCGCGATTATAAGTCTCTCAAATGAGGAGGTGGCAGTTCGTATTCTGCACAGCGGGGTGGGTGCAATCAGTGAATCCGATGTGGACCTTGCCACAACTTCGGATGCGCTAATAATTGGATTCAATGTACGTGCAAATAGCCAGGCGCGTGATAGCGCTCGAAGCAGAGGTGCGGAGATTCGTTATTATTCAGTAATATATGAATTAGTAAACGAGATAAAGAGCGCCCTAGGCGGCTTGTTGTCACCGGATATTAATGAGCACCTAATAGGTAACGCCGAAGTTCTTGAAGTCTTCAAGATATCGAAGGTAGGAAGAGTTGCCGGATGTCGAGTCAGTGAAGGTTTGATGCGACGCACAGCTCGTGTCAGGCTGCTACGAGACGATATTGTGGTACATGAAGGCACACTCAGTTCCCTTAAACGTTTTAAAGAGGATGCTCGTGAAGTTCGAGAGGGGATGGAATGCGGAATGTCTTTTAGTAACTTTCAAGACGTCAAGACGGGTGATGTAATAGAAGCCTTTGAGATTGAGGAAATCGCGCGCAGTTTATAGACCAAGACCCTGCCTTTAGGGCGGATTAAGAATGACCCGTTACAACATGCATAACAACCGCCGCGCTCTACGTGTTGGAGAAGCAATGCGTCACGTGCTATCTGACCTTCTCACAACGGACACAAACTTAGATCACTCTCTTGGTAGGATCTCTATCACAGTCAGCGAGGTGAGAGTTACTCCAGATCTTCGTCACGCCTTTGCTTACGTGCTGCCTCTTGGGGGAAAAACAACTGAGGCTGTTATTGAAGCTCTAACGCGCTCAGCACCAAAATGGCGAGGCCCTGTTGCAAGGGCGTTAAATCTAAAATACGCACCCTTAATAGAGTTCAGGATTGACCAATCCTTCAACAATGCCGAAAAAATTGATACAGCACTCCAAGAGTACGATTCTAGAAGCTCTCTATCTACAACCACTCAAACCTCTAACAATGAGCACACCAGCACTTCAAGGGATTAATGGATGGCTCGTCGTTGACAAGCCTTCCGGTCCGACATCTGCAAAGATTGTTTCTGTAGCAAAACAGATACCTGATGTTCGCAAAGCGGGCCATGCAGGCACTTTAGACCCTCTTGCCACTGGGGTGCTGCCAATCGCCTTCGGCGAAGCCACGAAGACAATCCGACATGTCATGGAAGGTCTGAAACAATACGAGTTTACCATTAACTGGGGAGAGGAACGCAGTACAGATGACTCTGAAGGTATTGTTATAGCCTCGACTGAATCGCGCCCAACACAACAGGAAATTGAATCTGCGCTTCTTACGTTTATCGGCATAACTTACCAAATTCCACCCATATATTCTGCTTTAAAAGTTAATGGTCAACGCGCGTACAGGCTGGCTCGGTGCGGACAAACTCCCGAGCTAAAGCCAAGAGAAATTTTGATCCGCCGATTCTCACTCATCGCTATCCCTAACCGTGATAGCGCGTTCTTCAAATTACAATGTGGCAAAGGAACCTACGTCCGTGCTTTGGCTCGTGACCTATCACACCATCTCGGCACATTCGGTTATGTTTCTAGCCTTCGACGCACACAGACTGGACCTTTCCATGAAAAACAATCGATTTCGTTAGAAAAGCTTCAACGTCTGAGGCATAGTTCTTGTGTTTTGAAGTATCTGCTGCCGCTTAGAACTGCGCTGGCCGACATCCCGGCGCTAAGTATAGACGGACAGAGTGCTGACAGACTGCGTCGTGGCCAAGCTGTCCATGTTTCGGGCGCCGACAGCGGTACTGCTGTTATTCTGGTGTCTGGTCAACCGATAGCTCTGGCAAGCCTCGACTCTGGTTGGGTGCGACCAAAAAGAGTTTTCAACCTCTGATATAAGGAAAAACGATGTCGATTACCACTGAGCGTAAACAAGAATTAATTGGTGAGTATGCAGCAAAGTCTGAGGATACAGGTTCTCCTGAAGTACAAGTCGCAATTCTCACCGAGCGAATCGTAAACCTAACCGAGCATTTCAAGACTCACCAAAAAGATGTGCATTCCCGGCAAGGACTATTGCGTATGGTCAGCAGGCGCAGGAGACTGCTAGATTATCTTAAGAGTCGCAACCCTGACCGATATGGCACACTGATACAGAGGTTAGGATTGCGTAAGTAAACGTCTGAATGGGTTTTAGCCAATTGCACGAGGCAATTCACGTTGCTTCGTGGTGGTTTAGCCTAAAGACCTACACTCGGAGTACGAAGAGATAACCACTGTTACTGTGATTCAACAGATACCGCTTTGATCAGAAGACTGGGTCGATGACCGTGGCAAGCTGCAATAAGGCAGCTGTTTGTCACTAGGAAGGATAAATTGATGTTCTCTAAGTTTCGCAAAGAGATGGACTGGGGTGGTCGACCGCTAATTATTGAGACAGGGCATTTGGCCCGCCAAGCGGATGGAGCCGTTCTGATCACTTATGGTGAAACAGTTGTTCTCTGCACTGCAGTAGCACAAAAATCATCTCGACAGGGTGTTGATTTTTTTCCTCTAACAGTCAATTACCAAGAAAAATCTTTTGCTGCAGGCAAAATACCGGGGGGCTTTTTCAAACGTGAGGGGAGACCCTCCGAAAAGGAAACTCTCACTTCCCGTCTCATCGATCGGCCTATTAGACCATTGTTTGCCAAAGGATTTCTTAACGAAACCCAAGTCATCTGTACCGTGCTCTCCCATGACCTTGAGAATGACCCAGATATTGTAGCCTTAATTGGCGGATCGGCTGCTCTTACGCTATCTGGAATCCCGTTCCTAGGTCCGGTCGGCGCAGCTCGAGTCGGTTATATTGATGACCAATATGTACTCAATCCGGATTTAGAGGCACGCAAAATAAGCTCTCTAGACCTTGTTGTGGCTGGAACGCATGAGGGTGTTTTAATGGTTGAGTCAGAGGCCTCAGAGCTCACTGAAAAGATCATGCTAGAAGCCGTTACATTTGGACAAAAAATGTTTCAACCAGTGCTAGATCTCGTAATATCTCTTGCTGAAGAGTGTGCGAAGGAACCTTGGGAATTACCCACAATAGAAGACCACAGTGAGCTACAACAACGGGTACAAGAGATGGCAGAAGCAAAGCTTCGTCATGCATACGAGACACCACAAAAACAAGAACGCCAAGACCAGATCGCAGCAATTCGCCAGCATGTAAATGACACGTTGGAGGAAGAGGGAGGGGATTCAACTGTCGCTGCGACAGTTTTTAAAAAACTAGAACGTGATATTGTGAGAGGCGACATTCTACAAACCAAACGGCGGATCGATGGACGCGACACACGGACAGTACGTCCTATAAGTGCAGAGGTCGGTCTGCTACCTCGAGCACACGGTTCAGCTGTCTTCACACGTGGAGAGACACAGGCGCTTGTCGTAACAACACTCGGAACTGGTCAGGACGAACAAATTATCGATGCTTTGGAAGAGGAGTATCGGGAACGATTTATGCTGCACTATAATTTTCCTCCTTATTCAGTTGGCGAGGCAAGCTTTTTACGTAGTCCAGGGCGACGTGAAATCGGACACGGAAAACTGGCGTGGAGAGCAATAAAGGCTCTACTGCCAACACATGAAGACTTTCCATATACCCTCAGAGTTGTCTCTGAAATCACTGAATCTAACGGGTCATCGTCAATGGCAACAGTCTGTGGAACCTCGCTGTCACTGATGGATGCGGCGGTCCCAATGAGGGCCCCAGTAGCGGGCATTGCAATGGGCCTCATCCTTGAAGAATCAAACTACGTTGTACTATCCGATATTCTAGGTGATGAAGACCATCTCGGTGATATGGATTTTAAGGTCGCTGGCACAGCAGAAGGTGTCACGGCCCTACAAATGGATATCAAGGTGCAGGGAGTAACCGAACAAATTATGAGCGACGCCCTTGAGCAAGCACGCGAAGGGCGACTTCACATTTTGAATGAAATGAACGCAGCGCTCTCTGCAGCGCGGGTAGAGGTTAACGCCTACGCACCTCGAATTACTACAATCAATATCCCACGGGATAAGATTAGAGAAGTTATTGGTACTGGAGGCAAAGTTATTAGAGACATATGTGAGCAGACCAATGCCAAAATCGATATCGAGGATGACGGAACTATTAAGATCGCCGCAACTGAGGCAAGCTCCGGAGATAACGCCATTCAGATGATTCGTGACATCGTCGCTGAACCAGAGGTCGGAATGATATATTTGGGAAAGGTAGTGAAAACACTAGACTTCGGTGCTTTTGTTAACTTTATTGGTACTCGTGATGGATTAGTTCACATAAGCGAATTAGCAGATAGGCGGGTAAATTCCGTGACAGATGTTGTGAAAGAAGGACAAGAGGTGAAAGTCAAAGTATTAGGCATAGATGATCGTGGCAAGGTGCGATTGAGCATGAAGGCTGTTGACCAAGCCACTGGTGCCGACCTTTCGAAAAAGGAAGATGCACAGACTCAATAACATAGCCAGTGGTCCTAGCCGACACACGGGCCTTCTATTGCTATAATATAGTTCCTCGTTAATCTGGTGGGGTATAGATCGCGTCCCAGCAAAAAACTCTGTAAGGTAAGAACCTTGAAACCACTAAACCCAATACTTCTTTCAGGCCGAGAAGTCCTACCTCTAGTTGAGGGCGGCAAAGGAGTAGGCATAACTAATGGTCATTGTTCAGGAGCTTGGGCTGCTGCTGGCGGTGTAGGCACATTTTCAGGCGTAAATGCTGACTCTTACGACGAAAATGGTGATATTATACCCCAAATCTATAGTAGCCGTACTCGACTAGAACGGCACGAAGAACTAATTGCCTATGCCATCCAAGGTGGAATAACTCAAGCAAGGATTGCACACGAAACTGCTTTGGGTGAGGGCCGAATTCACATAAACGTTCTTTGGGAAATGGGGGGCGCCGAACGAGTCCTTCAAGGAGTCTTAGAAGGCGCTCGCGGCCTCATTCATGGAATTACTTGTGGGGCCGGCATGCCATATCGTCTTGGCGAAATCGCTGCTCGGTATCGTGTAAATTATTACCCGATTGTTTCATCAACACGGGCTTTCCGTGCCCTGTGGAAACGAGCCCATCACAAGTTTTCCGAATGGCTTGGAGGTATCGTCTATGAAGATCCGTGGCGTGCTGGCGGTCATAATGGTTTATCAAATAGCGAAGACCCTGAATTACCAGAGGATCCATATCCACGTGTAGTTGCCCTGCGTCGCGACATGCGATTGTTTGGCTTGGATGAGACCCCAATATTAATGGCTGGTGGAGTGTGGTACTTGAGAGAGTGGCAGGACTGGATAGGAAATCCAGACCTCGGCCCAATCGCGTTTCAGTTCGGAACACGGGGATTGCTAACTCAAGAAAGTCCAATTCCTAATGTGTGGAAACAGCGACTGACTAGTCTCAAGGACGGTGACATCAAGTTGCACCGCTATAGCCCCACCGGCTTTTGGGCTTCGTCTTTAAACAATGGTTTCATCCGCGAACTGAGCCAGCGATCTCATAGGCAACTGCCCTTCAGCAAGGAACTAGTAGGCACTCATGATACCGAATTTGCATTTGGACCACGTCGCCGCAAGGTTTATATGACTAGCCAAGACGTGCTCCGCGCAGAAAACTGGATTGCTAATGGCTATACTGAATGCCTCAGAACACCTGATTCAACAATGATCTTTGTCACACCGGATAAAGCAAATCAAATCCGCAACGATCAGATTGAGTGCATGGGCTGCCTAAGCCAATGTCGATTTTCGAATTGGTCCGAAGCACCTTCAGGCAACACCCACAAGAAAGCTGACCCAAGAAGCTTCTGCATCCAAAAGACATTGCAACAAGCAATCCATGGTAATGATGTTGAAAACGAATTGATCTTTGCTGGACACGGAGCTCATCGTTTCAGCTCAGATCCATTTTACTCAAATGGCTTTATACCAACCGTTAGGCAGCTCGTTGAAAGAATTTGTGAGGGTGATTGAGACAATATTCTATTGAAACCCATTAAGATTACCGACTGAGCGCTATGTATTTTCTGTGATAGTACGGCGACTCCTTCCTGTCAGTCATCTTCACCACCTATAGACTAAAATCATCGTGCATACTGGCGGATCTTTATGAAATAATAACTATTCGTTGCACTAAAAAGATTGAGATAGAGGCAATTTATTGACAGAAGATAATTTTCGCGACATATACGACATACTATCAAATAAGGTTTACACGCCATCTTGACTATTAGCGACCCACCCATGGAGGTTCATCTATGACAACTCTCGAAGGTTCAAAAACTCATGAAAATCTCAAGGCAGCATTTGCCGGAGAATCGCAAGCTAATCGACGCTATCTATATTTTGCCCAAAAAGCAGATGTGGAGGGCTATAACGACGTTTCGGCACTGTTTCGATCTACAGCAGAAGGCGAAACCGGGCATGCCCATGGCCACCTGCATTATCTAGAAGAAGTTGGAGACCCTGCGACAGGTGAAAAAATTGGGGAAACCAGTGACAATTTGAAAGCAGCGGTAGCCGGAGAGACATTTGAGTACACTGATATGTACCCCGGAATGGCGCGGACTGCCCGCGATGAAGGATTTGATGAAATTGCTACATGGTTTGAAACACTGGCAAAAGCTGAAAAATCCCATGCCGGGCGTTTTCAACAGGCATTAAACGCTCTTGACAACTGATGCTTTCCGCTTTCAAAAAGTAACCAATGACAGCTACTTCTAGGCACAACCATTGGCATTAGTGTCCTGTACATGAATTGTATTGGCACGACATGCAAGTTTCTAACGATCTGCTGTCCAGTGGGAATATGAGCATGAAACAAGGCAAAACAGACCTCAGCGCACGTCACGTTATTGATTGGGAGAGCCCAGACTTCCTTGATGAAAATATTATCGACAAGGAGCTTCGTCGGGTTTTTGATGTTTGTCATACTTGCCGACGTTGCATCATGCTCTGTGACAGCTTTCCCAAGTTATTTGACCTGATTGATGAGTCTGAAAGCGGAGAGTTAGATTCTGTGGATAGCGCAGACTTTAAGCCTGTCGTTGATGCATGCACTCTCTGCGACATGTGTTACATAGTAAGTTGTCCATACGTACCACCCCACGAGTACGCACTTGATTTTCCCCACTTAATGGTACGCTATCGAGCGCTGGAAACTAGTAAGGGTGAAACAAGTTTTTTTGAACGTCAGCTTGGGGAAACCGATCGAAATGGAAAGCTGGCTGGGCCCGTAGCCCCGCTAGCAAACTGGGCGTCTGACCGTAAGAACTCTCTGACCCGACCCATTATGGAATCTGTAGCCGGTATTCATAGAGACGCCTCCCTGCCAAAGTATCATTCAAAAACATTCAGCAAACGATCTAAAGCTAACCCTCCAATTGTAGACATGAAGGCGCCTGCTGCTGGACGAAAAGCGGTGATTTATTCCACTTGTTTCGTTGAATACAATAACCCCGGTCTTGGTGTTGCTGCACAGGGTGTCCTTGCAAAAAACGGTGTGGAAACAGAAGTCGTCTACCCGACATGTTGTGGCATGCCTCAGCTCGAACGTGGCGATATTGAGAACGTCGTGGAGCGCGCTAAGACTGTTGCTGCAGAACTATCCGCCTGGATCGATAAAGGATATGATGTAGTCACCTTAGTTCCATCTTGTGCGCTCACTCTTAAGATGGAGTGGCCGCTTCACGTTCCTGACGATTTAAATGTGAAAAAACTTGCTGATAATACCAGTGATATTGCTGAATACGTGGTAGCGATTGCTCGTAACGAGGGCCTTGCAGAAGGCCTAGAGCCTATTGAAGGAGGAGTTGCATTGCATCTCGCATGCCATGCACGAGCGCAAAACATTGGGGCTAAAGCTGCAGTGATGTTGCGCCTAATTCCCAAATGCAACGTAATGGTGATGCAACGCTGTTCAGGTCATGGTGGCTCATGGGGCGTAATGAAAGATAACTTCGAAGTTGGAATGAAAGTGGGCGAAAACGTGATGAAACAGGCGGCACAAAGTGGTCGTCCTTATCTTGCTTCTGAGTGTCCCCTGGCTGGAGACCATATTATTCAAGGCATGGAGCCTTTCCTAGAGGACGATAAGCCATCTGCCAAGATGTCACACCATCCAATTGAGCTTTTTGCAATGAGTTATGGAATTCAATACTAAACCCTAAATACTGCCCAACTACATGCCGTATAAGACTCGCACAATCACGCCAAACGACCTGATGGCACCGCACGAGTATTCACGGGTGCGCGCACAGCGTCGTCAGGAATTAGAATCGACTAAAACTCTACGCCGCATTCGAGTTGGTCCGTTTATAACGTTTCACTTTGAAAGTTTCGATACCGTATGGTTTCAGATTCAGGAAATGTTACACATTGAGGGTGGTGGCATTGCCCAAGTCCCTGGAGAATTAGAAGCATATAACCCACTAATACCAAAGGGTCATGAATTTGTAGCAACAATGATGATTGAAATCGACAATGCAAAACGGCGTGAATATGAGCTTAATCAACTCGGCGGCATTGAGGAATCGGTGTTATTGCAGATCGATAACCAAGTGGTACCGGGCATAAGTGAAAACGATGTTGAGCGTACCAAGGATTCTGGCCGAACGTCTTCGGTTCACTTTCTACGATTTCCTATGACCCCCAGTCAGTCGTGCCAAGCTCGCAACCCTAACCATCGAATGATTCTTGAAATCAAACATGATAAATACCCACATCTTACGCGAATTGAGAATGCTGAGCGTGAAGAACTCTGTAAAGACTTAGACTAACTCGCTTGAATTTACGGTATCACTTCTCCTGGATAGACTCCCCAGAGATATTTCTGTTCTATCCACCCCCGGAGCCCCTCAATCAAAAGCTTGCACCAAGAATCCTGACACCGTAACAGTTCGGCCAGCACACCCGATTCAGCAACTAAGATAGGTATAGAATCCTTCTTTGGCTTGCTAAAGACTCGTTGCCGACCCTCAACAATTATCGCTGTTCGGTTGCCTGAAATCATGCTGCGGTGCAGCCACCCTTCGGCACCATCGATATCTTGTATTTTCCGCCAAAGCTCAAATTCAGCAGTGACCTCGACCGGCAAACCTTTCCTAACAAAAACCCATAGTATTGGATAACGTACACCCGGACCCGTGCGCACATTAACCTCAGTCGACCGTAAACTTACAAAACGAGGTAGTGGCAAGCCCGATTCCCCAGTAAAATCACTCATTGCTGGGTAACACCATAGCGCGACAAAACTAATTAGAGGGATAATTGAAATGTATCTCACGATCCACTGTCAGCCATTTCTATTAGCATAGAATAATGTACACACAAATATATGAATTAGTTATGCCAAGTATGGTTAAAACAGGGCAATATACTAGCACGCTTTTGAGTTCCTACTCGGTTGTGAACAAGTAATTAGTTTTCTTGATCACCGCGGTTTGCCTTCGGTGGCATAATAAGGGCGAATTTTCCTATGGTTCATAAAAAGCCAGTTGTTGTTATAACCAGAAAGCTACCGGAATCCATAGAAGCTCGAATGATGGAGCTATTTGATGCGCGCCTGAATGCTAACGATATCCCTTTGAGCCAAGACGGTCTATGTGGCGCATTTCAGCAAGCTGACGTGGTCGTTCCAACTGTAACAGACAACATTGATCGGAGTATCATAGAAGCCGCTGGCCCTCAACTTAAACTAATTGCTAGCTTTGGAACTGGAATTGATCATATCGACATCGAAGCAGCCAAGCATAAGGGAATTATTGTTACGAACACGCCTGGAGTGCTTACCGAGGATACCGCTGATATGACCATGGCTCTTATACTCGCTTCTGCGCGTCGCATAATAGAGGGCGCAATAATGATTCGTGAAGGTCGATGGAAAGGATGGTCACCAACTCTACTTCTTGGACGAAGATTAGGTGGTAAACGTCTTGGCATTATTGGCATGGGACGTATTGGCCAAGCAGTGGCCCAACGTGCCCGCGGG
>CEUS01276135.1_pt1 | contig 10512 bp, 5 predicted proteins | sample 427031 | NCBI WGS metagenome assembly CEUS01 (sample SAMEA2622837, study PRJEB7988) | marine metagenome | biome: marine biome (ENVO:00000447); feature: marine epipelagic mixed layer (ENVO:xxxxxxxxx); material: "saline water (ENVO:00002010), including plankton (ENVO:xxxxxxxx)" | depth 140 m | reverse complement strand
CGGGTGGCGGATCGTGTAGGGCTGGTCCTAGAGCAGGGCGCGAATCTCATTCTATCGTCAGTAGCGGCAGGTCTTCCAGAGCAAGCGAACTTCTCACGCGCGATGATCTTGCATGAAGGCGATGTTGTTTATGAGGGTAGTCCTCAGATGGTCCTACCGGTTTATGACAAGTTTGTTTATCGGCTCAATCGCCTAGACCAAGTGCAATCTCGGCTTGTCGAGGATGGTAGCCGGTCACCTGATGCCCCTGTTCGCTTAGAACCTGGCGAAATCGTTCGCCGGGCTGTGCGCAGTCTTGAAAGAACAGGTGTTGCTCCTGATGTGTCCCATCATGTGACTCAGGCTTGGGACGGACACAGGCCAATCATTATTGGTCCGTGCCTTTCTGATGTGGGACTGGAATTGCTTTATTGGCGACCGTTTGTTGCCTGGATGTTTAGTCAATTCGGTAGGCCGCCTGGGCCTGTTGTTGCGGTGTCGCGCGGACGGGTTGATGAGTGGTATGGCAGCCTTGTGGGATCTTATATCGATGTGTGCGACCTAGTTTCATTTGATGTGTTTGAGCATCGAAATCGAGACCGAATCAAAGAGACTGGGTCCTGGAAACAGAAGCAGATATCGAATTTTGATACCGAGCTGCTTGAATGTGTCGCACAGCGGATTGATACGAAGGACTATGCCGTAGTCCATCCCTCTCTTCTCTTCAATGCATGCTCGAGGGTTTGGGATGGATCATTGCCAGATTCGTGGTTGGATGAGCATTCGCGTTATGAGCCGTTGACTCCGCCGGTAGCTACGACCGAGTCAATCCAAAAGGAAGCTCAGCCTTACGCGGTGTTAGGTTTCCGGTTTAGCTCTTCTTTTGAGGATACTAAGCCGCACCGCGATTTAATGAATTGGATATCGCTCGATCTAGCCAAACGTCTACCGGTTAGGTTGGTCGATTCTGATGGTTTTGTTCCTCGGCTACAGGGGAACTCTGATTCGAACAATGTTCAGGTCGTGCCAGCGCCAGGCCGATCTGAGAGCCAGTTGAGGGAGCAAGCTAAGGTTATAGCCGGGGCCCGTGCCTACATTGGGACATTCGGTAGCATCTCCTTATTGCCTCCTTTCTACCGGGTGCCGACTTTGATGATTTTTGAAAAGGAAGGCAGACTTTTTTCGCATCATGTTCGGGTCTTGCGCTCCATGGTGAAGACAGTTACGGATGAGTGCGTCGATCTTGAGAAAGCTAGTGAACTTACCGCGACGCGACTCAGTGCTTGGTTAGATCAGGTCTTGTCATGAAGATCTTCTTTTCGATGCGTCATCCAGGAACACTCCGAAATTTTGGCTCCACCGTGCGTGAGTTAGCTTCTCGGGGGCACGACATACATTTGTCGTTCGTGATGCAAGACCGCCTGGGTGACGGCCGCTTGCTTTGGGAGCTGACCGACGATTGCCCAAGCGTTACCTATTCTGAGCTGACAAAGAAGACCCCGTATCGCTATTGGTTGGGGCTTGCTCGCGGCGTAAGGCTGTGGGCTGACTATCTGCGCTATCGTGCGCCTGAGTATCAGATCGCTGAAAAGCTTAGGGAACGAGCCGAGACACGGCTTCCCGGAACAATCGCTTGGTTCAGCGGGTTGCCCCTAGTGGACTCCGCGACTGGCCGGCGTTTGCTTTGGAAGTTGCTGTTGTGGATTGAGCAGGCGATTCCTACCGATTCTTGGGTTGATGGGCTCATCGCTGCACAAGAGCCAGATGTTGTGTTGGTGACTCCACTGGTTGATCTGGGCTCAGATCAGGTTGACTACATCAAGAGTGCTCAAGCACGTGGCATCCGGACTGGCTTGTGCGTTCACAGTTGGGACAACCTGACAAACAAGGGCCTGATACGGCTCTTACCGGACCGCGTGTATGTCTGGAACGAGTTCCAGAAACACGAGGCAGTTGAGATGCATGGTGTAGATGCTGCTGATGTCCTGGTGACTGGGGCTCCTGTCTACGACCAGTGGTTCAATCGAAAGCCGAGCACCACGAGAGAGGAGTTCTGTAGCAAGGTCAGATTACCAGTTGACCAGCCTTTCATTCTGTATGTTTGTTCCTCTGGGTTTATCGCTCCGAATGAAGCGGCGTTCGTCGATCGCTGGGTCCGAGCTTTGCGAACGTCGACCGACGTCAGGGTGCGCGAAGCGGCTGTGCTAGTTCGGCCCCATCCCCAGAATGTGCAACCATGGCAAAAGTATGATCTAGCTGAGTTTAACGATGTTGTAGTGTGGCCATTGGGTGGTGCCAATCCAGTAGACGAGGTCTCGAAGAACGATTTTTTTGATTCCCTCTTTCATAGTGCAATGGTGGTCGGCGTAAACACGAGTGCTCAAATTGAAGCCGGAGTTGTGGGTCGACCGGTCTTCACCATTCAAAGTGAGGAACACGCTGGAACTCAAGAGGGTACCCTGCATTTTCACTATTTGCTTGAAGTTGGTGGTGGCCTGGCTCAGAACGCCAGAGGATTTGATCGCCATGTCGAACAACTGAGTCATGCTTTCACTGAAGGACTCAAGGAGGACGCGAGGCGAAAAGGCTTTCTGGAGGGGTTCGTTCGCCCAGAAGGCTTAGCTGTACCAGCAACGCCGCTCATAGCCGACGGGATTGAAGCTCTAGGACGGCTTTCTCCTGGTTCGCCTGAGCGCCTTGGACTGCCCCTATATCTGTTTAGGTGTGTTTTGTGGCCGGCGGCTCTCGGGCTGAAGGTGGTACGCCACTTTGCACGGGTGCGGGTGAAACGGCAGCGCAAGCTAAGGCCACTGACTGTTAGCGGGTTTCTACTTAAACCATTGTTCGATCTTCTTGATCTTGTGTTGCGTTGGCGTCCGGCAAAAGGGTTCGTTAAGAAATATATGGTTCCGCGAGTTATGTCGCGAATGAATCCTGATGAGCCAACAGAAGAGATGGTGGCCATTCCCCGCGTCATTGACAAGATGCACAAGATTGACCGCCCGCTGATTGTGGGGCCGTGGCTGAGCGAGGTTGGGTTCGAACTGCTTTATTGGTTGCCGTTCTTGAATTGGGTGAAGACTTATCGAGAATTTGATCAAGAACGCATGATTATCGTATCTCGTGGCGGAGTAGCTTCCTGGTACAGGAACATAGGTAATCACTACGTCGATGTGTTTGATTTTTTCACACCTGAGCAGTTGAAAAAGAGAAATGAAGAGCAGATCGCGTCTGGACAGATGAAGCAGAGAGCTTTCACGGATTTTGAGCGAGAGGTTGTCAAACTTGTAAAGGTGTCCATTCAGCGTAGAGACGTGCAGATGTTTCACCCAATGTATATGTATAGACTTTTTTATCCCTATTGGAAGAGCCGTACATCAATCAATCTTATCGAGAATTTCGCATCTTTTAAGCGCCTGCCGAGCCTCGATATATCAGATATCTCGGCTAAATTGCCTGACAGGTATATTGCGGTTCGGTTCTATCACAATACGGCGTTCCCAGAGACCGAAGCCAATGTCATCTTCGTTCGAAAGTTGCTCACGCGGATAACGGAGACTACGGATGTCGTGCTGTTAAACCCTGGTTATGATCTTGATGATCATTGGGATCTAAAGCCGGACGTTACAAGAAAGGTGCACCCAATTGATCACCTTCTTGAGCCTAGTAATAACCTCGACGTCCAGACCAAGGTAATCTGTGGAGCTCAGGCCTTCATAGGCAACTATGGAGGACTGTCTTACCTCGCTCCGTTCTATGGGGTAAGGTCGTTGGCGTTCTATTCCAGCCCGGCTCATGTTGCACCCCACCACTTGGACTTAATGTACAGAGTTGCAGCGAAGTTAAAACGTGGATCCTATGTAGCCCTTGATGTAGAAGGGCTCGATTTGCTGAGCCATGTCCTGATGCAGCCTGATGGAGGCGACGTGGCCTCAATGCCTAACGGTGCTCGGTCGGCCGTTGACCATGGGTTGGCAACGGTTACCCAAGATCGTTTGTGAGACTGATGAATTTGACAAAGCTTTGGGAGCGAATTCTTGGCAGGTCGACTGGTGCGGATCTTGCTGACCGCCTGGACAAGGTACTCGAACGTCTCGAACGTCTCGAACGTTCGATGGTTGAACTCCAGAAGACGCATCGAACTGTGAGTGCGGTCGCTCGCAGGATGTTTCTCGAAGATGTTGACTTGCCACCAAGAAAACTTCTTCGCTCTCGTCGATTTGGTGTTACGTCCCAGAATGAGGAAGACGGGTTGTTGGTCGAACTTTTCAAGCAGGTGGGTATCACGAATAGCCGGTTCGTTGAGATTGGTTGTGGAGTCAACGGAGGAAACTCCGGGTTTCTTGCTCAGGAGTGCGGTTGGAGCGGTTTAATGATCGATGCACAGCCAGCCGCAGTTGAAAAGGTGGCTGTTCGTTTCGCCAGTGAGGATGTTCTGACGGAATCCCATCGGATGTCTCGAGAGAATATCAATACTGTGTTGGCGGAGGCTGGTTTCCGAGGTGAGATTGATCTCCTGAGTCTAGATGTTGACGGTAATGATTTTTGGCTTTGGGATGCCCTCACTATCTGCCGACCAAGGGTGGTTATCATTGAATACAACTATTTATTAGGTCCTACTGTCTCGGCAACGATTCCCTATGATCCAAATTTCTTTATCAAGACTGCTCCAACTCGAGCTTATCGTGGTGCCTCACTTGAGGCGATGGTCCGCTTGGGACGTCGGAAAGGCTACCGGTTAGTTACGAGTGAACGGGTTAATGCGGTGTTTCTCCGCGAGGACGTAGCTTCGAATTTTCCGACCCTGACTTCAGCTCTGGCGTATCAGGCGCCTGGGAACCGTATTAAGAATGTGTTCGGTAAGTTCACTCGTTTCGACCTTATGCTGGTGCCTGTTGATGAGCAGGGCCAACCGGGTAGTGCGGTGCCGGCAGAGGCGGTGAGATGAAGTTCTTGTTTGTCCTCCAGTATCCAGGCTATCTGCGCTATTTTGATTCGGTTGTCGAGGCTCTATTGACCCGCGGCCACCAGGTGTCCGTTGCCTTCGATCAACCTCACAAGCAGGCTGAAGGACTTGCAGCATTTAAGGCCTCAGGCCGGGCGGTCGAGGTGCTGGGTAGGACTCCAGTTCGAGCTGATGTTTGGGAGCCAGTGGCTCGTGGTGTACGTGGGACAGTGGATTACATCCGCTATCTGCATCCTCGCTTTGCGGACTCACCCTACCTGCGGAATCGAATGCGTAAGGTGTTGCCTCCTTTGACACGATTCTTGGGTCGGTGGCAGATGAGCACCGAAGGTAAGACTCGCCGCTTGCTTGCCTTGCTTGATGCTTGTGAACGTGCGATTCCAAGTAACAAGAATCTCGATTCGTTTCTTCAACAGGTGAGCCCAGATGTGCTTATTGTCTCACCTCTTGTCACCGATCAATGTCCACAGGTCGATATGATTAAATCGGCTAGGAGGGTTGGGATACCGAGCGTCTTGGGCGTCGCTTCTTGGGATCACCTAACGACCAAGGGGCTCATGCGTATTCAACCGGATTTGGTTACTTTGTGGAACCACCATCAGCGGAGAGAGGCCATTGAGTTTCATGCTGCTTCTGGTGACAGGATCGCTATTACTGGCGCACAGTGTTTTGATCGTTGGTTTGATCGGAAGCCTCGTCTGTCTCGCGAAAGATTTTGCCGCCGTGTTGGTCTTCCGGTAGATGAAGCATTTATCGTTTTTGTTGGGTCCACGGCCTCGATTTCCGCCCCTGATACTGAGGTTCGGTTCGTGAAACGGTGGATTGAAGCGATCCGTCTTGGACCGGGAACGCTGAGCACACTGGGGATCCTTATTAGGCCACATCCCTATAATTCAAACCATTGGCAGAATGTTGATTTGACAGGTTATAGAAGTGTTGTGGTATTTCCGAACCAAGGTGCCAACCCAGTTGATGATGATGACAGGGCCGATTACTACGACACCCTCCATCACAGTATGGCCGTGGTGGGTATCAATACCTCGGCAATGATTGAGGCCGGCATACAAGACCGACCCGTATTCACAATCATAGACTCTTCTTTCGACCGAACACAGACTGGCACTCTTCATTTCCAGTATCTACTGCCTGAGAATGGCGGACATCTACAACGAGCGACGAGCCTCGATGAGCACGTCTCTCAGCTTGTGTCGATAATTGATACTGGTGGATCGCATTCAAGTCGGCGATTCATTGAAGCCTTTGTGAGGCCTCATGGATTTGACGTACCCGCTACACCACGGTTCGTAACTGCGCTGGAGGGACTAGACCATGTAGCGCCGATTCCGCCAGACGCTGTGTCAGGGCTTCTCGTCCCCCTTAAGGCGTTTTTGTGGGCTATTGGGCTTGCAGCTAGTCGCAAGAGGCTTAAGAAACGGTTGATTCGTTTCATGATTAACAGGTGGGGACGCCTTAAGCAGGAGTGGCGCTTGCCCCGCTTGTCTCGGACGATAGAGCGACCCCAATTGACGAAGGCGGCGTTAGATGCGGTAAGTGCATCCGGTGATGTGCCTAAGACCCAATCAGAGCAGAGCCAGAACCCTCGGTGACTGTTTTTGTTAGAACGGAGTGCTATGACGACAGGCGCTGAGCCAAAGGCAGACCTGGCGGAAAAAGAGCTGCAGCGTCGCCTGCAGGTGGCTCGGGATGCCCATGCTTATCAAGCATATCTTCGAGTGCGCCGACATGTGATTGCCCAATTGGCTCTTGGGCACAACAGAAGGTCCAGTGGTCATGTGCCGAGTGACTATTGGTCTGGTGAGTTGTCTAGGTTTGATTACATGCTGGATGCATCGCCGTTGGTGATTGCTCAGCTTAGGCACCATACGCACAACTTAACGGGATTGCTGCCCCAGCATTACAGGGTTAGTCTGGATACGAAGCGCCAGCAGTTTGCTGAAAAATTAGAGGCTCTTCGCGATCTAGATCAGGCTGACTTGTGGTTGCCAGAAGCCCCTCTTCTGGGGGGATTCGGATTCGAAATCGATGGTGAACTTGTCAACATCGACACACTGAAGTTCTATGAGGTTCTGGTCGCACTGCATTCAGGAGCGGTGCTTGCGGAGTTTCGTGACAGTACTGAGCGAAGGTTGGTATGGGAGATTGGAGCTGGGTGGGGTGGGTTTGCGTATCAGCTAAAGACTTTGTGTCCCAATGTAACTTATGTGATCACTGATTTTCCGGAGTTATTTCTTTTTTCAGCTACCTACCTGTTGGCTGCTTTTCCTGAGGCTAGAGTGCGCTTCTACGGAGAGGTTCCTGCTGGCGAAACCTTCGATAACTGGCAAGAATTTGATTTTGTGTTTCTTCCTGATACGTTCCACGCTGAGTCGAAACCAGAGCAGGTCGACTTGATGCTAAATATGGTGTCGTTTCAGGAAATGACTACTCAGCAGGTGCATGCCTACGTGCGCCATGCTTACGAGCTAGAGTGTCCGTATCTCTATAGCCTGAACCGTGACCGCTCACATCACAATCGCGAACTGAGTAATGTTCGTTCGATAATTGGCGAATATTACTGGCCGCATGAAGTTAAGATGCTTCCGGTCAGTTATCCCAAGATGCTCGACGCTGGTGCCGATTTACCAAAGAGTGGCTATAAGCATGTCGTGGGGTGGCGTCGAGTTAGGCTATGAGTGTGACCCGAGTCGTCATTGGGCTACCACTTTACAATCATGCTGAAGATCTGCCAGAAGCGTTGGAATCACTGCTGATCCAGTCATTCCTGGACTTCCGGCTTGTGTGTGTCGACGACCAGTCGACCGATGGGACTGGAAATATCGTTCAGGAATACGCTAAACACGATTCACGGATCACGTATTCCCGCAACCCTAGGCGCTTGGGCATGATCGGCAATTGGCGTCGAGTGTTCTGCTTGGCGATGGAGCAGGTGCCTGCGGCGGAATACTTTGCCTGGGCTAGTGATCACGACATCTGGCATCCTCGTTGGTTACAGGTTCTTGTTAGGGCTCTCGATCAATCACCCGGCGTGGTTTTGGCATATCCCCAGAACCATCGGATTGGACCAGATGGTTTAACCGAGAAGAAGCCTTGGATGTTCGAGACGGTAGGTCTTAATGATATCCGGACCCGTTTTCGGTTGACGATGAGGCATATGTCCGCTGGCAATATGATTTATGGTCTAGGGAGAGCCGACGCCATCAAACGAGCCGGCGTTTTTCGCCGGGTGCTGGTGCCGGACCGCTTATTGCTGATGGAGCTTGCCCTTGAGGGACAATTTCAGCAGGTTCCAGAAGTGCTTTGGTTTAGGCGATGGTATGGTCCTATCTTTAGTCTAGGACGACAACGCCGTGCGTTCTTTCCCGATGGACGGCCTTTGTATGCATTCTTACCTTGGTGGATTGGCCACGCTGCGGTGCTGAGTTGGAACCTCGGTGTTCTCGGGCAATGTTGCCCACGTATCGGTCGTGTTGTTGGATTCAGGTTTGGTGTTAGATACCTATGGCTGGCTGGTCTGCTGCATGCCAGGCAGCAACTTAAGCAATTGCGTGTCGATCTCTTTGAGCATGCAACATTCTTGAAGCCGATTTATGTAAAGTGCCGAGGTGTTTTCAGAAGGTCGATGCGCTTCTGTGGAAAACTTGAAAGACAATGCCGGCAGGTTGCTACTACGGATGAAGGGAGACGTAAGTTCGTGCGCGACATGAGAGTGAGGTTGGGCGATTTGGTTCGTTCAGCAACTTTTCCACTAGGTCGTGTTCTGCTCAGGATTTTGGTTTCATTGCCACTGATGCGTGGTTGGGTGATTCCCTGGTTGGCTCGCGAAGAAATTCATCAAGTTCCATCCGGGCCTGAAGTCTTCTCGATGCGAAAGGCTTTGAAAGTTGCCTCGAGCGGTCAAGGGCCGATCATTGTCGGACCATGGCTGTCTGAGGTTGGCTTTGAGGTGCTTTACTGGATTCCGTTTCTGGTGTGGGCTACCAAGGAATTCGAGATCGACCGCGATCGGCTGATTGTCGTATCTCGTGGTGGCGCACACGCTTGGTATCGAGACTTTGCCGAGCACCACGAAGATATTTTCGGCATGATGTCGCTGAAACAGTTCCGTAAGCGCAATGATGCTAGATGGAGGGACGGCGGCAACCAAAAACAGATGGTTTCTGGAACATTCGATGAGTTTATTGTCAATCTTGTAAAAAATCGTCGCGGTCTCACCGACGTCAACGTTATACATCCATCGATTATGTATCGTTTGCTCCGCTATTACTGGTATGAGAAAGGAGCGATTAGCTTATTAAACAAGCATTCAGTCTATCGGACCATGCCTGCGACTGGGGGCGACGCTCTAGCCAAGACCCTGCCAGAGAAATTCATAGCGGTCCGTTTCTATTTTCGCCCATCATTTCCTGATACGCCTGAAAACCGCGGGCTAGTTGTTCGAATGATAAAGAGGCTAGCGAATCGTATGCCCGTGGTACTTCTGAACACTGGCTTGAGCGTCGATGATCATCGTGATTTCGATCCTGGAGTCGGCAGGGGCATTCATACGGTCGACCACTTAATGACGCCAACGACTAATCTTGAGGTTCAAAGCTCGATTATTGCCCGGTCTCGAGCATTTGTTGGGACATATGGTGGGCTGTCCTATCTTGGACCCTTCTATGGTGTGCCGACTATCGGTTTGTTTTCGAATGAAGCCGAGCTGGTGCCAACTCATCTTGATGTGTCTCGACGCTTGGCAAGGCATCTGGGCACCTCCCTTGTAACTCTAGATGTGAAGGAATTATCGATGGTCGAGTTGCTGTGTGACACACTAGATGGGGCTGATAGTGGTATCGCGGAGCCGATTATCTCTCCTGCATTAGCCTCGCGCATGCGTGTCTTGTCGTAGAGGCATTAGAAACTATTTATGATTCTCGAATTTGATGAATTGAAAGAGTATAGGGGCCGTGTCGCAATGGTGGACGGCGCATTTGACCCTTTGCATCATGGACATATTGAGTATTTCAGGCAAGCTCGTGCGCTTGGCATGCCGTTATTGTGCAACATCGCTTCAGATAGTTATGTTGCTACGAAACACCCTCCGTTGCTGGGTGGTGCAGAGCGCGCCTTGGTCATCGATGCCTTGTCTGTCATCGACTATACGATGGTGAGCCATTGCGATACCGGCACGGTTTTGAGAGAACTCAGGCCAACTCATTACATCAAGGGGAAGGACTGGCAGGGGCGCCTGCCTTCCGAACAGGACCGAATCTGTGTAGAACATGGTATCGAGATCGTGTTCTTGGACACGGTGTTGGACTCTTCGACTGAATTACTCCGTCGGTATCAACTGGGGAGGGACGCAGACGGTGAGGTCTGTGACTTTGAGCAGCTTGTGAGCTCGCAGGCGCCAGTTCAGGCGTCCCACTATGATGCAGAGTATTTTGTCAGTGATTGGCGAGAAGGAGATAACGACTACACGATCGAGGCTCGACGTAAGATCGAAGGGCGGCATCCGGAAGTGGTCAAGGAGGTGTTTCAACCGGAATCCGTGCTTGATGTGGGCT
>CEUS01031799.1_pt1 | contig 10514 bp, 11 predicted proteins | sample 427031 | NCBI WGS metagenome assembly CEUS01 (sample SAMEA2622837, study PRJEB7988) | marine metagenome | biome: marine biome (ENVO:00000447); feature: marine epipelagic mixed layer (ENVO:xxxxxxxxx); material: "saline water (ENVO:00002010), including plankton (ENVO:xxxxxxxx)" | depth 140 m | reverse complement strand
ACCAGCTCGCATAAGGGGAGCATATCATGGAAGGCAACAAGAAGTACGGTTCTAACAAGCCGCGTAAGGCCAGCTCGAAAGGTAACACGGGCGGCAAGAAAGCCACGTCCGGCAAGGGCAAGTCGCCGGTGCGGAAGAATCCAGCAAGGCAGTACTAGAGACCGAGCGGCCTGACGGCCGCATAAACGCAGCAAAACGCCGACGGCAGGGTCGGCGGGGCGAAGGGGGCCTGTCCCCTCCTTTAGCTCCGTGCCTCCGTCGGCGTTTTCTAGTTCTGGAGAAAAAATGGAACAGACCACGGACGTAAACGAAACGACGACTGTGCTCGATCCTGGAGCATCGTCCGAGTCGTCCCTGCTCGAGCCGCAGGCGGAACCCACCGTTACGGGTGTTGAGGAGGATGACGGCAACGGCCGCATCCCCCGCAGCAGGCTCAACGAGGAATCGCAGAAGCGTAAAGAGGCGGAAGAGAAGTTGGTGCAGGCCGAGCAGCAGCGGGCCTCGCTGATGGAACGGGATGTAAAGTGGCAGCAGTGGTATCGGCACCAGCAGCAGCAGCAGCAGCAGCAGCAGCAGCAGCAGCAGGGGCAGGAGCCACAGCAGTCCGAAGTCCCGACAGAGCAGGAGATTCGTTCCCAGCTTGGGCACGATGCAGCCGGTCAGCAGGCCTACGAAACTCTCGAGAAGTTTTTCACTCGGGGGATGGCGCAGGCCAAGGAGGATCTACCAACGCGCCAGGACCTGGGGCAGCTTGAACAGAGCCTGGAGCGCAAGATCCTGGGCAAGATTGAGAAAGCGGGGCAGATAGGAAACCGCTTTCAAAAGTGGGTTGACAGTGGCTTGGCTACGCAAGAGCAAGCCAACGAGATGCAGAATTCGCTGAACCAGCAGGTATCAGCTCATCCGCAGATCGCTGACAACCCAGCCAATCTCGACTATGCCATGTCGCAGATCTACATGGCAAAGCTGGAGAATGGTGACGTGAAGCCCACGGGCAAGCCTCGACCGCAGAACGTACTCGCGGCCGGCGGCAACGGCAGCCCTGCTCCCGAACCTGAATACGACCCTTCCCAATCTCGCATGTCGCGTCTGCGGAACCTCACGCCCGAACGGGCGAAGGCGTTGCGTGAGATGTCGGTAGCGAATCACGCAGGAGCGGTAGGACGATGAGCGATAATCCTTCGAAAATTGCCAAGGAAGTGATTGCAGGTGACACCCAGGACGAGGCCGAATTCGCTAAGAAGGCGGTCGCGTGGGTGGTGTCCAATTCAAACGTCGAAAGCTGCTACTTCTGCGGGGCTCGCATGACCGTCGATCAAAGCAACCCTGAGAAGAACATCACTGAGCACTTGAAAAAGCAGCACAATTTGCGCTGTGCCCAAGCCTACAGTGAGAACACACTAGATGTAAAGTTGCATCACAAGGTGGAGCCGTCCGAGCGTGGCCCCGCAGACATTGCGGGGGTCACCATGCAGGACTCCTACGACCGTTTTGATGCGCTCTACATCCCTCCCAATCAACGCAAGCGTGCGGATAGTGAAGGCGCGAAGTACCGCTGGGTGGCCGAGCGCAACATCAACCGTATGCGAAACCAGGGGGCGGAGCTCGTGCCGCTGCCGAAGGACGAATCCGAGGGTATGCCTGGGCAGTCAGGCCATACGGTGGACGGGAATGCCCGTTCCAACGAGATGGCGTTGATGAAGATGTCCGAGGAAGTCTGGAAACGTCGTGAGCGGCAGGCAAAGGCTTCTATTGAAAAGAACCTGATCTCGCGCAAGGAGGAACTTCGCAACGCAAAGGACGGCGCCGAGCGAGAGATCTACAACAAGTTAAAACAAGAGGGCTATGACTCGACCGTTGCCGGCCAGGTGGCCAGGGCACTCGCCAAGAAGGCGGGTGGCGGCGCCGACTGGCGGGCGGGCGATCCAAATGCCCATGAGGGCCTCACGATCAGAGATCAGCGGGGCACTCACGAACTAGCCTGAAAAGGAAAGGATTATGGCTAACACTGACACTGCCAAAGGATTTGATCCTACTGGCGTTATGTATGGACTGGGTCGCTATCAGTGCGATGCGGGGTTAGGCACCGCGATCTTTCGCAATGATCTGATGGAAATGGAGGATGATGGCATGGTCCGCATTGCCGAGGCTGCCAACACGCAGCTGGTGGGGTCGATCCAGGGCACCACCGCGGCTACCACCGCACAGAAGGCGCTTGTCGCGGCTTCTACGGCGGCTACGCTTCTGATCGCCGACAACCCAGATCAGAAGTATATCGCCCAGGACGATGGTGTCACGGACACCTCGGCGCAGACCGACATCGGTAACAACGCCGAGGTGATTGCCGGCGCCGGAAGTACTACCACCGGGCTGTCGGGACATGAGATTGACATCGACACAGCGACCAACGGTGCGGCGCAGATCCGTTTGCTTGATCTCCTTCGAGCACCGGATAATGCCTTTGGCGCCAATGCCGACTTCGTCTGTGTGATCAACGAACACTTCCTCAAGACCACGTCAGGAGTCTAATCATGGCCAGTATACACACGACATCGACGTGGCCGTTCCACACCGTCTTGAGAGACATCGACATGGTGATCTTTCACGACTTTACGGAACGAGAGGGCGTTGGGCGCTCTGTCTTCAACGTCCGCAATTCGTCCCAGTACCAGGAAGACACCCTTACCGCTGGCGGCATCGGCGTCATGCCGACGAAGACCGAAGGGTCGCCGCTGGACTACGCGTCGGGGAACGAAGGTTTCCGGCAGACCTTTACGCACACTGACTCGGGCTACGGTATCCGTATCACCCGCGAAATGCTGCGTGACGATCTGTACGCCTCTATGGAGAAATGGGGCGCGGAGCTGGGCCGCTCGGCTCGGGCTACGGAGGAAACGACGCTGGCGAATCACTTCAACAACGGATTCGATTCCAGCTACACCGGCCCCGATGGGTTGGAGCTGTTCTCCACCGCGCATGTGCGGGAAGATGGATCGACCTACGCCAACGAGCTGTCGTCGGCGGCAGATCTGTCGCAGACCTCGCTGGAACAGGCGCTGATTGACTTCTCTGACTTCCGCGATGGTGGCGGCAAGCGGGTGGTCATCGAGCCCAAGCACCTGCTGGTGCCCAAGGAGCTGCGGTTTGAGGCCTATCGCTATACGAACTCGAGCCAGCAGCCCGAGGACGACAGCAACGCGGCCAATCCGCTGAATGGCCTGCTCGATGTCACGGTGTGGAACTACCTCACTGACACCGACGCGTGGTTCCTTCTTGCGGAGAAATCCGACCATTACATGCTGCTCTATGATCGGGAAAATTTCTGGACCGATTACGAGTATGACTTCGATACGAAGGATTACAAGATCAGCGGCATGTACGCTCAGTCGTCCGGCTGGGGCGATCCTCGCGGCGTCTTCGGCTCGCCAGGGGTATAAATAACAACCGAAACCCGACGCCTAGGATGGGCGAAAAGAGCTGCCAGGGATGGTGGCAAAAAAGGGTTATAAAGGAATAGTAATGGCAAATCTACTAAACGTACACGGTCGCTGGGTTAATCTTGAGAAACCGGGCGGTCAGGTCTTTTTTGTCGGTGGTGGCACAGTGGCCTATCGCGGCAAGGGTGCTTCGGATAGTAATCCTGGCACCAGCCCCGAGCAGCCTCTGTCTACGATCTCGCAAGCTGTGACTCTTGCTACTGCGGGCCGTGGGGATACCATTGCTTTGTTGCCTGGCAACGTGGCAACAACCGCCGTGACCACGATCTCAAAAGCTGACATTACGATCACGGGTGTCGGAGACAGTTCCGCTGTTCATGCTAGCTCGATCACGGGCACAGGAACTTTTGATGTCCTTGATCCCACAGGTACCAATATCACTATTGAAAACCTGCACTTCCCGGCTTCTGGAGCCGACATTGTCTCAAGAATTAACATAGGCGCCGAAGGTACGGTCGTACGCAATTGCACCTTCGAATGTGGCGCCAATGACTTGGAGACCATCACGATCGCAGCTGGTGGTGATGAGGCCACCATTGAGGACTGTCGGTTTTACGTCACCGCTAACGGTCCCGATGCTGCTATCGAGATCGAAGCGGCAGGCGTAAATCGGCTGACTGTCCGCAATTGCGTTTTTAATGGTGGGACGAATACCAATGCTTGGGATTTAGCGTCGATCAGGTCCACTGTCGCGCACACTAACTGTGTGATCGAGGGCAATCGGAGTTTCGAGTCTGTTGCCGGTATTTTGTTTTCAGGCGCGGCGACAGGGATCATCGCCAATAATTTCCTGGGCGGTGGCACTATCGGGTCGATGCTTGATCCTGGGTCTTGCATGTGTTTCGAGAACTACGAGGCAGATGCTATTGATCAGACAGGGCGGTTATTCCCGACGACGGCAGCGTCTTAGAGGGGGGGGGGTAGGAGGGGGCGCAAGCCTCCTCCTGCTTAAAAAAAAATGGAAAACTTAAAAAGCGAAGTGCAGAAGGCGGTCGATGCTGGTGTTGAGCGTGCCGAGGCGTGGGCCCTTATCGAAGCCAGCGACATCGACGTGACCAAAAACGAGTTTCGCCAGCTCTACCGTGAGCTGCAGAGGGCTAAGAGCGTTGCACCCAAGAAGAAGGCTGCACCGCGCAAGAGGAGTAAATAATGGCGGCACCTACCCCCAGTACCTACAGCCGGCAGATAGGCCGCAAGGGCCTGCTTGTCTGGAATGCGGTTTGGGCGAATACGGACAATATGTCCGACGTGGCAGTGATCGATCTTTCGGCCCAGGCCGACGATCACACTAACGCGCTGATCATCGAAAGGATTGCCTACAAGGCGACGGCGGGCATCGAGTTTACCCTCGAGTTTGATGCGACCTCGGACGAGTTCCTTTATACGTCGATCCTCGGGGATACCGGCGACACGGCGATAGATTTCACCTGGGGTGGGCGAGAGGGGCTCGTCAAGACGGCTGCGGGAGGCACCGGGGACCTGGTGATTACCACGACATCGGCAGCCTCGGCGGATGAGATCACGCTCGTAATACACTACGCTGTGCGGTAATGGCTCGTAATGCCAAAAGCCTCGGGGCGGTAGTCAATGAGGCGCTGAAGTCGATTGGTGAGCCTGAGATAACTGAGTTCACCTCGACTAACATCCTGCAGCAGCGGCTGATCGAGACGATCAACGACGATGTGACGCAGATCCTCGAGCTGGTGGATTTCGAGTGGGGTCTGCACCATGTCAACTTTCTGACCACTGCAGATATCACCGCTGGCAATGCTGCAGTGACCAATGGTAGCTCTACCGTCAACTCGGTAGACAGCTCCGGCACCAGCGCCACCAACTGGTCCTCTGCGTCGGCGGATATGTGGTTTAGGATGACAGCGGACACTGTCTCCTACCCGGTGGCTACGGTGACCACGTCAGGCACCCCGCATACGCTGACACTGGGTGTTGCCGCTGACTCTACCTCGGCACGCACCTACGTCGGGAGTACGGCCACGGCTGGGGCCTACCGCCTCTTCCAGGACACCTACGCTCTGTCTACTACTGACCTGTCAGAGATCAAGCACGTCTCCTATGGCGAGGCTGCCAGTTGGACCGATGCCTTGTCGCATCAACTACGCAGCAACGAGATCCAGCTGGTGCCGTTTGCCACCCTCATGAGCATAGCGGGTGGCGACCTGCACCGGAGTACCGGCGGCAAGCCGCGGCTGGCGGCAGAGATCGCCGTAGACAGCGATGACAACCCCCGGCTGGTGCTGTGGCCGTTCCCGACCGAAGCCTATCTGGTGGATGTCTGGTACCAGGTCCATGTCAGCGAGAATACCACGTTTGGGACCAACCTCTTCGGGGGGGATGCACCGTCTGTGGCCTATACGATGATATCCCATCGGGCCAAGTCGGTGGCCCATCTGTTCGATGAGGATCAAGCGGCAGCTGGCTTCTGGGAGCAGCGGTATCAGGAGGCGCGATCTGTCCTGCTGATGCGCGAAAACAAGCCGGAGCGTGATGCCAGCTTGTCGGTGGAGACATACCAGCGCAACTACAACCAAACGTTCCCGGTGCGCTCTGGTATCGCCTTCGACAATAAATCGGCAGCTCGTTAAACGCGATTAACGTTATGTGGTCTGACAATCACATACATCGCTTAAGCGAGGGCATCGACCGCCGGATGGCGCTCAATAACCCCGAGTATCCTCCTGGTGCGCTCTGGGACCTGCTCAATATGGTCTATACCCGCGACGCGGAGGAACCGGAGAAGATGCGTGGCACCAGCCGTATAGGCTCCACAAATCTGGGCGGGGGCGTTTCAGGACTCTTCGACTATGACGAGGGTACGCGCCTGATAGCCTGTGCTACCGATGGGAAGGTCTACGAGCGTGCGTCAGGCGACTTCTCGCAGAGCACCAATGGCACCGGTTTCAACACCACCGCGACTACGCGCTGGTCCGGTGGGATGTTCTACGGTGCCACCACCAGCGCCAACCTACTGATCATATCTAATGGTATAGACACGCCCAAGAAATACACCTCCGGCGCCGGCGTCTCAGCCCTCGGCGGCAGTCCGCCGTCTACCGGCAAGTTCGGAGTGTCTTTCCTGGGCCGCTGGTGGCTGGCTGCGGGTGACACGCTGAGTTATTCGGTCGTCAACGATGCCGAGGATTGGACTACGGGCAATGGCGGCGGCTCGATACAGATCGATCGCGGATCCGGCGATATCACGGGCCTGCACGTCTTCGCTGGCAACCTTCTGATTTTCAAGCGGCGTAAGGTGTATCGCATACTGCCGGTGTCAACGATATCTCAGACATCGGTTAGGGAGCTGTCATCCGGCATCGGTTGTGTTTCACATCATACCATTGCCGAGGGCAAGGACTCAACACTCTACTTCCAGTCGGATAACGGCGTTGCCGGTGCGGTGCCCACCAATGCCACTGGCGGCTTTTACGTGTCGAATATCTCCGGTAGGGTCAAGCCTATCTTAGATCTTCGTGATATGAGCAACCAGGCCACCTCCTGGGGGCTTTATAACGAGGACCGCGGCGAGTACTACCTGCAGTACTCTACTTCGGGTGTGGCACCCACACGAGGGATCATAGCCAACGACGCCAGGGGCCGTCGCCAGCTGCGCTGGACGCGCCATGACCATTCGGGGCTGACAGCGGGCGCTGTGTACCGCTCTTCGGGACAGGAGCTGCAGGTAGTCGGCAATAGTGCCGGACAGATCTTCCAGATGCATTCTGGCGATGACCGCGACGACCTGGCGTACTCGGGCCGATTGATAACGCCGGGGTATGGTCAGGGGGCACCAAATAGAATGAAGAAGTACGGGCCCGTGTGGGTCAACTTTTTGACCAATGGCACGTATGACCTGACGGTCAGGCTCAATCTTGGACGGTATAAGATGCCGACGCCGGCAGGCACGCAGACCTCGGTCGAAGGCGGCTCGTCGGATGGTTGGGGCGAGGGGACTTATGGTGTGGCGTTGTGGGGCGGTCAGGTGTCACGGGGGCGCTATGCGCGGCCTTTCAAGGTGTCGCGTGGAACGCATCTGCAGGTGATAGTCGAAACGACGGGTGTCGATCAGTGGTTTCAGGTTAACGGGCTCGTAATGCAATATGCCTTACGGGGCAACACGATAGCGGCATAGATCATGGCTGAATGGCTGACTCTGGGTAACGTAGCAAAAACGCTAGCCCCTACCTTGCTCGGTTATATGTTCGGCGGCGGTGGCGGCGGCGGCGGCGGTGGGTACTCGCCTATGCAGGAGCGGTTGTACTCGGCTCAGGCGGACATAGCCGACCTCATGCGTCGGCAGATGCTCAACCGCTACAACAAAGTAGAAATGCCGTATCTCGGTCGCTCCATGGAGAATGTCTTTGGCTATGGCGACCATATCCTCACCGAGCCACGGGCACAACTGAGGGCGCCGGGGATATTCGAGCCGACGTTGCGCGATCGGTCTTTCGCGCCTAGTGGGGGCACTGCTTTCAGCTTCAGTCCTCTGGATGATACTGCGACTGCGTACGATCCCGAAACGTTTGGGTCCTTCACGCCGAAGATGCCCGCCTTCGATCCCTCCTGGCAGCCGGTCATCGATGCGATGACGGTTGACCCCTATCAGGGGTTGAGCACGATCTTCAGTCCGCTGACCCAGGCTATTGCCGGTAACATGGCGAATCCGGTGGATGTCCTCGGTGCTGCCGGCAATATGTTCCAAAACCCCCTGGTTACGTTTGGCGAGGGGGCGGTGCAAGGTGGCGCAGCGAATATCGCTGAAGGAGCGATAGCTGCACCTAACCTGAATATTGCCGAGGGGGCAATTACAGCGCCGAGCATGACCTTTGGCGAGGGGGCGTTCGCTGGTCCGCAGTATGCGGAAGGCGCGTTTGCTGGTCCGCAGTATGCGGCGCCAGATCTGAATATTGCGTCGGGCGCATTTGCGGCGCCAGATCTGAATATCGCGTCGGGCGCATTTGCAGCTCCTACGTACCAGGCACCCTCGTACCAGGCGCCGGTTTTTGAAGCGCCCCAGGCTCCTGTCTATAATGCGCCGGACTACCAGGCTCCTGTGTATGACGCGCCGGACTACCAGGCCCCTGTTTACGATGCGCCGGACTACCAGGCTCCTGTTTATGATGCGCCTGACTATCAGGCTCCTGTCTATGACGCGCCGGAATATGCCTTCAACCCGGTTTTAACAGCGGACCTGAGTACGGGCGAGGTGCCATTTGTTGATGTGGTGACGGATCCGTTGGACATGGTTATTCCTGACCAGGATGTAGTTCAAGTCGGCGGCAATATATCCGTAATGCCTACTCCTTCTTTGGGAGACCAGTTGGTAGACGATGCGGTGGCCGGCACTCCTGGCTTCGCTCATCCAGCCTTTGCTGTGGCGGACCCGGTAGACGATACGGTCTTCGGTACTCCTGACTTCGCTCATCCGGCTTTTGCTATGGGGGACCCGGTAGGCGATGCGGTCTCCGGTACTCCGGACTTCGCTCATCCGGCTTTTGCTATGGCGGACCCGGTGGTCGCCCCTGTGGGCGTGTCTGTGCCAGAATGGATGACATCGGAGCAAGCGGAATTTGTAGCTTCTCTGCCCGAAAATGAACAGGCGGCGGCCATAGATGCTCTCCTTATGATGAGGAATGTAGCAGATAGAGGCACGGCACCGTCTATAGCGGAAGCAGACCTAGCTGGTCAGGGTGCGGCATTAGCGGATGAGTATGCTTCAACTATGCCGCCGCCTACTGTGGCAGGGGGAGAAGTGGATCTGGCGGCACAGGGGGCAGCTTTGGCTGATGAGTATGCTTCAACTATGCCGATGGCGGCACCGGACCTGTTCGCGGCGTTGGCTGCCGGTGACTTCTCAGGCCTTGCTGATCAGCCCTATTTCAGCGAAATGCGTCCCGAAAACTTGACCCCCGAACAGCTGGCCTTTCTGCCCAGTATAGGCGGTGGCGGCGGTGGTATAGCTGGTGGCGCTCTAGCACCGGGCATGACTGCGGGCACAGCGCACGCGGGTGGTGGTTCTGGAGGGGGTGGAGGGGCAGGTGGCGGCACTGGCAGTGGTGGCCGTTACACCTTCCGCGATCTTCGGCGGGACATGATCCGTAACTATGTGGCGCAAGCGAATCCGACTGTCGCGCAGGCGTTGGATTGGCACCGGCAGCAGAGGCTTCACGGCATGTTGGGCCAGGGTGAGCCCCTCACCGACATGGACGCTCAAGTACTCGAAAGCTGGCTCGAGGAGAATCCGTTGCACAAGGCCCAGGCGGCGATGTATGGGGCCTTCCCCGTGCAACAGTTACTTGATCCGGACTTTGATTGGGAACGGTATAACCGTTTGAATATGGCGCGTGCAATTAGTCGTGGCCGTGGTGGCGATATTTATCCAGATCCCCTTTGGGAACATGAGTTGGATGATGCGGCCACTGAGTTGATGTGGCGTAAGCATATGGATCAGCGGTATAAGGCCCAGGGTTTTGGAGAGACTGGATTTGAGCTTGATGATGCTGAAGAGGCGACGCTGCAAGCCTTTATCGAGGATCGCCTCGGCATGTTTGTTCCTGGGTATGAGTACAGGCCACCACCAGCGTTCTGGCCGGAAGATCGAATGCCGCCCGAACTTGCCAATACCGAGATGTTCGGCAAGACAGCTGTTCCAGCTGGTCATGTTCCGCCTGATATGCCGGAAGACGATCAAGTCTACGGTGGTCCTGACTACTCTAAGGATTAAGTGGCAAGGGCTGTAGCAACGGCTCTACGGCTTGGAACTATGTAGTTTTTGAGTCAGAGAACGGGAGCACTAATTATGGCAGATTACAATGGGGTGCAGGATAACGTCCTATATCCGACAGTTCCGCAGGATGACGTCCTATATCCGACAATTCCGCAGGGACCGGATACCACGGCAGGTCCTGTCGTTCAGGACGCGCCCCTGAATACCGGCGGCGACGTATTCGAGTTCAACCAGCCTGATTATGGCCCGGCTATGGACGACCAGGGCTTAAGGCAGGG
>CEUS01271565.1_pt1 | contig 10515 bp, 9 predicted proteins | sample 427031 | NCBI WGS metagenome assembly CEUS01 (sample SAMEA2622837, study PRJEB7988) | marine metagenome | biome: marine biome (ENVO:00000447); feature: marine epipelagic mixed layer (ENVO:xxxxxxxxx); material: "saline water (ENVO:00002010), including plankton (ENVO:xxxxxxxx)" | depth 140 m | reverse complement strand
TTTGTATCATTTTGTAAAGTATATTAAAAGTATATAATTTTTATTAATTTTCTTAAAAAAAATGCATGTTTTACTAAATATTTGGTATTTCCCATACTTTTTATGGGAATTATAAAAAATAAAATCTAATTTTTTTGTATGTAAAGTCCATATTAATATCCTTATTTTTGTATAAAATTTTATTCAATAAGATTTCATTATAGAAAGAATTAATTTGATAGGACAATTAAAAAATAAATCGTTAGCCGATTTGAAATTGGTAAATTCTCTTGATTCACTCGAAGAATGGCGTGTTAATTATTTGGGTAGGAAAGGTGAACTTACAAAAATTTTAAGAAGCATAGGTTCTTTACCTGATGATCAGAGAAAAAAAATAGGCTCTGAATCTAATTTATTAAGAGTTTTATTGGAAGATCAGTATAAAAAAATTAAACCAAAATTAGAGTCTAATTTATCTGTATATTCTTCAGTCGATATAACATTACCTGGTAGAAAAGATCATATTGGGAGATTGCATCCTATTACTTCTATAATTAGGGAAATTTCCAGCGCATTTGCAGATATGGGATTTAATATAGTGGAAGGAACTGAATCTGAAATAGAACATTATAATTTTGATTTATTAAATATCCCTTTTGACCATCCCGCCCGCGATCAATGGGATACTATTTGGTTAGATCGCCCTAATAGAAAAGATAATCTTTTACGTACTCATACATCTCCAATGCAAGCCAGAATTATGGAAAATACTGAGCCCCCAATACGGGTTATTACTCCAGGAAAATGTTACAGATATGAAGCAACAGATTCTACTCATGAATGGCATTTTCACCAAATAGAAGGTCTGGTAGTAGGTGAAAATATCTCTTTTTCCGATTTAAAAGGGACTTTATATGAATTTGCTAAACGAATTTTTGGTTCTGATAGAAAAGTTAGATTTAGATGTGATTTTTTCCCTTTTGTTGAACCTGGGGTAGATATGTCTATCGATTGGAAAGGTGACTGGATTGAGATATTGGGAGCAGGTATGGTTCATCCTAAAGTTTTTCAGGGTGTAGGATATGATCCAGATAAATATAAAGGATTTGCTTTTGGTATGGGACCAGAAAGAATAGCAATGTTACGTTATAACATTGAGGATATAAGACAATTTTTTTCTAACGATTTGAGATTTTTATCTCAGTTTTAATTTATTAGGAATAATCAATGAAAATACCTAAATCCTGGTTAAATGACTATGTAAAATTTAATTCATCTATAGAGGATATTTCGCATTCCTTAACAATGGCAGGAAATGAAGTTGAAAATATAAAAAAAATCGGCTATTTGAAGGATGTTGTTGTAGGTGAAATTAATGATATACGTTCACATCCTAATGCAGATAATCTTCAATTAGTTTCAGTTGATAATGGCTCAACTATAAAAGAAGTTGTTTGTGGTGCAGAAAATATATATGTGGGACAAAAAATAGCATTTGCATTTATAGGTGCTGAATTATTTAATCCTTATGAAAATGAATTAAAAGAAAAATTTACTTTAAAGCCATCAAAAATTAGAGGTGTAATTTCTGAAGGGATGATTTGTTCAGAAAAAGAACTTGGTATAGGGAATGATCATTCTGGTATTTTGAACTTAGATTCAAAAATTGAAGTGGGAACAGCAATAAGTGAAGTAATTGGAGATTCGATTTTAGAATTATCTTTAACTCCTAACCGTCCAGATTGTTTAGGGGTACTTGGAATAGCCAGAGAAATTTCAGCAATCACAAAATCTAAATTAATATTACCGAAAGTTGATTATATTTCTAATGATATAAATGTTAATTCTTTAGTTTCTGTAGAAATTCAATCAGATGATTTATGTGAAAGATATCTTGGAGCTGTTATTAAAGGGGTTAAAATTCAATCTTCTCCCAATTGGCTTCAAAATAGATTGATTGCTATTGGTGAAAGACCAATAAATAATATCGTTGATGTTACTAACTATGTAATGTTTGAAATTGGTCAACCTTTACACGCTTTTGATTACAGTACAATTTCTGGAAAAAAAATATTGGTAAGAACAGCGAAAAAAAATGAAAAAATTATTACTCTTGATAATCAAAATAGGGAATTAAATTCTACAATGCTAGTCATTTCTGACCCACAAAAAATAATTGGTATTGCAGGAGTTATGGGAGGAAAAAACAGTGAAATTACAGATGAAACAACTGCTATTTTTCTAGAATCTGCAACCTTTAACTCTTCAAATATTAGAAAGACATCAAAATCATTAAACTTAACTAGTCAGGCAACATTAAGGTTTGAAAAAGGATTAAAACCTGGGCTAGCAGAATTTGCAATTAAAAGAGCTATTAATATGATTCTTGATATAGCTGGAGGAGAATGTTCTAAAGGTTTTATTGATGAATTTTCTAACAATTTTTCAGAAGAGAAATATGCACGACCAATTTTTTTAGATAGAAATTTTGCTTGTAAAATTTTAGGTTTTAATACTGAAGACAAAATAATATCTGAAACTTTTGAAAGATTAGGTTTTAATATAAATTTATCAAAAAATGGTTGGAATGTTTATGTTCCTTTTTGGCGTACAGATTTAAATATTCCTGAAGATCTTATTGAAGAAATAGCTAGGATTGTCGGATATGATAATTTTCCAAGTACAACGATTAGTGATCAACTCCCTGTTTGGAGACCAACTTTGGATTTGGATTTAAAAAGAAATATAACTGACTATCTTGTCGAATTTGGAATGCAGGAAATAATTTCATATTCCGCGACAAATATTCAATCAGAAAAAAGGCTAGAATTTATTGACAATTTTCCTCCACCGATAAAAATCTCTAATCCTATTTCTAATGAGTTTAATATTTTAAGACGTACACTGAGAGAATCAATATTAAATTGTGTTTCAAAAAATTCTCATACTTGGAAACATCCGATTTCTGTATTTGAGATTGGGCGTGTCTTTTTTGAAACAAATGAAGATTTACCCCAGGAAAAAACTATGTTAAATGGTGCATTTGCTGGACAACGATTTGATTTACATTGGGATTTTGATGAGAATAAAAAATTTGATTATTTCGATGCAAAAGGTGCTGTCGAATACATAATGGAAAAATTACGTATTGAAGTAAAATTTAAAATATTTAATGAAAGTACATTTATCGATGGACGTTGTGCAAAAATTTTTTCTGGAGAAAATTTCAAAATGGAGATTGGAATTTTAGGGCAAATTGATCCTAAAATTCTTTCTATGTTTGATAGTCATTTTCAAGAAGTATACTTATTTGAAATTGACATTGATGTATTATTAAAAATTTATTCTATCAATAAGAATTTTGATTTTTATACTCCCTTTTCTAAACACCAAAATTCTTATAGAGATATATCTATAATTGTTAATGATTTTGAAGAGGTAGAAAATGTTCTTGAAATAGTAAGAAAAGAGAAATTAGTTTCAAATGTTCATCTAACCGATATATATCGTGGTGAAGATATAAAGAAAGATAAAAAAGTTATTACCATTAGGATTGAATATCAATCATCCCAAAAGACATTAAAATCTACTCAGATATCTAAAATAGAAGGAAAGATTTTATTTAATTTGAATAAATCTCTTGGAGCAGAATTGAGATCATAGATTATGAGATTTAAAGGACATTATCATGAAGATATGTTGACTGTAGAAGAAGCAAGAGAGAAAATACTTTTAGAATTTAGGGAACTAGAATTGAGTTATGTTTCAATAGTTGAATCTTTTGGAATGACTTTAGCAGATGATATTGTATCTACAGTTAATATTCCTCCTCTAGATAATTCTGCTATGGACGGCTATGCATTAGTATCTGGTAATACTAAAAACAATAACTTTGTTGAAATGGATGTAATTGGATCTATTTCTGCGGGCGAAATTCCCAATAAACAAATTACACCTGGAAAAACTATAAGAATAATGACAGGTGCTCCAATTCCTTATGGAGCTGATTCTGTTGTTCCATTTGAGGATACTGATGAAATTGAAAGAAAGAATTCTGGAAAACTTTCAAACAAAATAACAATTAAAATAAAAGTAAAACCTGGAGAAAATATTCGTTTAAAAGGAGAAGATATTATATCTGGATCTAAAGCTTTATATAAAGGAACAACAGTTAGATCTTCTGAAATTGGTGTGGCAGCATCTTTAGGACTTACACATTTACCTGTAATAAGACGACCGGTAGTATCAATTATTTCTACTGGGAATGAATTACAATCTCCAGGAACCAAATTATCAAAAGGAAAAATATATAATTCTAATGCATTTTCTATAGCTTCTTTGGTTAATTCATATGGAGGTATTCCTAAAATTATTGGTATAGCAGGTGACAATATTAATGAATTAGAAAAAGTTTTATATTCTGCCATGGAAGATGCAGATTTAGTTGTTACTTCGGCAGGAGTTTCTAAAGGGGATTATGATGTTGTAAAGGATGTTTTAGCAAATATTGGAAAGATGTCATTATGGTCAGTAAAAATGCGCCCAGCTAAACCACTAGCTTTTGGGGTGTTAAAATCTAAATCTAAAAAAGTTCCCCATCTGGGTCTTCCAGGGAATCCTGTTAGTGCCATGGTTGCTTTTATACAATTTGGAAGGCCTGTTATTCAAAAGATGATGGGAAAAGAGCTTTTTCCTATTCCTAGAATTAATGCCATATTAGATGATACGATAACTAATTTTGATGGTAGAAGAGTATATTCAAGAGTGAAGGTTTATAAAACACAAAAGGGTATTTATCGAGCTAAATCTACTGGTAGTCAGAGTTCAGGGGTGCTTACTTCGATGTCTTTAGCAAATGGATTTGCCATATGTCCTGAATTTACTGATAAAATTAAGAAAGGTCAAACTGTACAAGTAGAAATGTTCGATTGGGCAGAAAATACTTTTTAAATTAAATTGGAGTTGCAGATGAATGACGTTGAAAAAGTTGTTACGAATAAATTATATAAAATAAATATTGAAGAATTCGAATCAAGGGGTTCTTCTTTTTCTTACGCAATTTATAACAGAATGTCAGAAGAAGGAAAAGGTGAAGCGAATAATCTTTTTGAAGGTATACCGATAGATATTTCATTAGGCAATAAATTAATGAAAATTATTTCTGATATTTGTTCGAAAAATGATGAATATATTTTACCTGGAACAACTGTTTCTGAAGCGATATTTAGAATTTTAATTGCTAATCAAAATGAACCTTTATCTGTTTTAGATATACATTCAAGACTTGCTAATGCATGGTCAAGTGTTATTTATCTGAAAAATCTTTCAGAGAATGTCGTGACGAGGGTTTTAGAAGGTCCTAGCAGTTACTGTTTTATTCAAACTCAATAAACGATATTATTTAAATTTTTTTTCTTCAGAAAAGAACCATTTAAAAAAAATTATTGTTATAGAGATAAGGTAAATTAAATTTCCTGGTATCCACATTAATAAACCTCCAATTCTTTGATCTTCGAAAGTGTTAATTCCAAAGTGATCTGGAGAATTTATATATCCTGTGTAAATTATTGTATTTGACAGTGTTATAATCGCTGCTAGAGCTGCAGTTGGGGTGATAATGATCAACAAATATAATAATTTTTGTGGATATGTCATTGACGTTCTAATCGGTGGGGCCCCAGTAATTGGCCACCAGAAAAACAGACCAGAGATTATCATTGATATGTGCATAATGAAATGAATAAATTCATTATTAAGAGAAGCATTATATGCATCTGGAAAATGCCAACCCCACAAAGTGATTATAAATAATGGTAAAGCAATTTTTGGTTTGGTAGCAAAGTTTAAAAAAATTCTAATAATTCCCTTTTTATTTAATCCTGTTCCTATTCCGTATCTTATATATTTTGGGAAGGCCCAAAGTATTAGTGGCATTGGATTTGAAATTAGTAGTATTGGTATTGCAACCATAGCGATAAAAATATGTTGTAGCATATGTGCACTGAAAATTTCTGAGGAATAATAATCTAAAGGTCCTGACAGAGCAATTACCATGATGCTACATCCTAGTAAACCACTGAAAATTTTTTTAAAATAACATGATTTGTTTTTACTTTTCGAGTAAAATTTAATTGATCCTATAACAAAAACGGATAAATATATTATAAATATCGTTGATTGAATTCCAGTGAAATCCCATCCCATTAAAAATTCTATGAAAGAATTTATAGGAACATTTTGATGCATTGATTTTTATTAGGGGAAAAATTAAGGTTTAAGACCTGCAAAAGACCATAAAAGTAGTAAAGATATAAACACACTAATTCCTAAAATCATACAAAATGTGAAAATAATTGTAAAATACTTATGATCAAATCTTAGGTGCATAAAAAAAGCTACTACACCTATAAATTTTAGAGCTGAAAGTAAAAACAATAATGGGTTCAACCATGCTCCAAGAGTTTTGACAGTATATATCCATAATTCTAAAAGAGTGACTATAGCTAAAAATACAGCAACTATTGTATAAAACGTAGGTCCTGCGTGATCAACTCCACCGTGAGATAATAAATTCCATAATTTTTTTAACCAGGAAATACTTATTGGACCTTCATTTTTTGGATTAGTGTTAGATTGTGGAGTTTCAGGCAGATTCCACCAACCATTACCTTTATGAGTGGTTAGAATTTTCCATAGGTTTGACATTTTTACTCCTTATTAAAATAACTAGTGGGTAATACTTGGTATACCCGGTGGAGGTCCATCAGTTGCTGAAACAAGATAAATAACTGTGAAAATAACAATCCAAACAATATCCACAAAATGCCAATATAAACCAGCTAGTTCTAGATCTTCAGAATTATCTGAACGAAGCGCACCTTTTTTATGAGCATATCCCATTATCGCTAACCAAATTATTCCAATAGTGACGTGCCCACCATGTAGACCTGTAAGAATGAAAAATGTTGTCCCGAATAAATTTGTTCTTGGTGTGAGTCCATGTATTGCAAATTCAGTAAATTCTACTACTTGAAATCCCATAAAAATAGCACCTAAAACTACTACAGACCAAATCCAAAATTGTGTAATCCCTCTTCTGTTTTCATTAAGATAGTGAAGTGCTAACACCATAGCAAAAGAGCTCATAAGTAATACAAAAGTACTAATTGATGTAATAGGTATGTTCAATATTTCATTTGGATAAGGACCATTTAAACTTTTACCTCTGTATACGAGGTATGTTGCAATAAAAGCTCCAAAAAACATTACATCAGATCCCAAAAAAGTCCACATGAGCAATTTTCTATTACTAAGACCGGTTGAGGTTATATGTTCTTCTGTATGATGATTATCAACTATTGTCTGACTCAATTAGTATTTTCTCCTAATGTGATTCCGGGTCGTTTACTGGTTCAAGGGACCATCCTATAGCACCCCAAAAGATTCCGATCCCACCTAGTACTATAACTGAGAAATGGGTCATCATTCCTACAGCTAAAATTGTTACACCAGCTGCAAGAATTAATGGATAATAAGATAAATCTGGTAGGTGTATACCGTGATTTTCTCCTAGATCTTTTTCATCAGGTTTTATTGGTTTCATATTCTTAATTTCTTCTTCATCAAAGTCGTGATAGTATTCTTTAATTGTTTGTGGATACTTTTTGAACCAAAAGTCATCTCTAAATTTCACTTCTGGTACTTCCCTAAAGTTATATACAGGCACTGGAGAAGGTATTGACCATTCTAGGGTTCTTCCATCCCAAGGATCACTTGAGGCTATGTTATTTTGTTTTTTACTTACAAAAATATTTATGATAAATACCAAGACTCCAAGAGCTAAAATGAACCCTCCCACAGAAGCAACCATATTTGAAGGTTCCCAACCCATATTTTCTGCATAAGTATATATTCTCCGAGGCATTCCATTCATACCTAGCCAATGTTGCGGTCCGAATTGTAAATTCATACCAATAAACATTAACCAAAAATTTATTTTACCTAATTTTTCGTTCAGGAAATGTCCATAAGCCTTAGGCCACCAAAAATATATTCCACTAAAAATTCCCATCAATGCACCACCTACCAAAACATAATGAAAATGAGCAACAACAAAATACGTATCCTGTTGTTGGGTATCTGAAGGTACTGATGCGTGCATAACACCACTTAAACCACCAATTGTAAATAAAGCTATAAACGAAACAGAGAACCACATTGCGGTGGTAAATTTAATAGAACCTCCCCATAATGTTGCCATCCAGTTGAAAATTTTAACTCCTGTAGGTAGTCCAATTAACATTGTCGATATGGCAAAAGCTGAATTTGCTGCAGGCCCCAAACCTACGGTAAACATATGATGACTCCAAACAAACCATCCTAAAAATCCTATAACAATTCCAGCAAATACAACAAATGCGTATCCGAAAAGTGGTTTTCTTGCAAATGTAGGTAAAACCTCAGATACTATTCCCATAGCTGGAAGGATTAGGATATATACCTCGGGGTGTCCAAACAACCAAAACATATGTTGCCATAGTACAGGATCTCCACCGGCTAATGAATTATAGAAATGTGTACCAAATAATCTATCGGCCTGTAATTGTATTCCTGCAACAGCTAAAACAGGTAAAGCCAAAACTATTAATATTGATGTAATTAAAGTCATCCAAGTAAAAATAGGCAGTTTAAAAAAGGTCATTCCAGGCGCTCTCATGTTTACGATAGTCACAACAAAATTAAGCCCTGCAGCTATTGAGGCTACACCTAAAATATTAAGTCCAACAATCCAAAAAGTCATTCCTGAACCAGGACTGAATGTAGCGGAAGAATTAGGAGCATACCCAAACCAACCACCATCAGGAGCTTGTCCAATTAACCAGCTAAAATTCATTAGCAATGATCCAAAAAGAAAAATCCAATAACTTAGAGCATTAAGTCGCGGAAAAGCAACATCTCTAGCTCCTATTTGAAGAGGTATTATCCAATTGAAAAATGCCGCAGAAAGCGGCATTATTACTAAAAATACCATTGAGGTTCCATGCATAGTGAATAATTGGTTATATAAATCTGGTGATATGATATCCAACTCGGCATCAGATAATTGAATTCTCATTAAAAGTGCTTCTATACCAGCTATAAGGAACCATATAAAAGAAGTAATTCCATATAATGTACCTATTCTTTTATGATCTACTGTGCCTATCCAGCCCCATAGACCTTTACCAGATTTAGGTCTTGGGAAGATTCTAGCTAATGTTAGTGAGTTTGTTGTCATAAATTCTCTATTCTAGATTTTCCTATTTGATATTTGGTTTTAATGATAATAAATAATTAGAGATATCTTTTATCTCAGAATCTGTTAGTCTATTTTCTTCTGTTTTATAGATTGACGCATGTTTTTCCATTCGAGTACCAATTTTTATTGAAGATGGATCTTTTATCCATTTAATTAAATTATCAGGGTTTTCTTTAGAAAACTCCTTAATACCTGCTCCAACTGTATGCCTTGTTCCAAAATGAGTTAAATTTGGTGCTGATACTTGAGGAGAATTTTCAATGTCATTTAACCAAGCATCCCATCTGCTTTTTTGTGAGTTTATTTCTCTAATATAACTACCAGAAGTATAAGAATTATTCGTGTGACACATGCTGCACTGAGCCATGAATAAATTTCTTCCATTTATTTCTGATTCAGATTGAGGAGGTATAGGCTCTGTTCTCATATCTTCTACCCAAGTTTCAAAATCTTGTTCAGTTTGAGCTATGGCTCTGAACCTCATTAATGCATGAGCTACACCACAGAATTCAGCACATTGACCATAATATATACCGGTTTCTTCTGCTAATAACCACATATAATTATCATTTAAAGGAACCATATCTAACTTTCCTCCAAGCTTTGGGATCCAAAATGAGTGGATTACATCCTCTGATTGAAGTTTAATGTTTATAGGTCTATTAATTGGAATGTGCAATTCATTCGCAGTGATAATTTCCAAGTCTGGATATCTAAATTCAAACCACCATTGATGTCCAATTGCCTCTACTCGTAAAGGTTCACCAAGGTCATCAGGTACACCATTTTGTTGATCCCAAATTACCTGTATAGTCGGAACGGCGACAAATGTTAAAACTATTGCTGGAACTATTGTCCAAATAATTTCTAATTTTGTATTTCCATGACTTTGATACGGGAGTTTATTATTTTTATATCTATATTTCACTAGAAGGTAAATAAGAGCGCTTTCAACTGCTATAAAAACAAATGCTGCAACCCAAAAAATCAGTATAAAAAGGTCTTTTTGTTGTTTTGCAATAGGGCCTTTGTCACCAAATGTTGATTGTGGATCCTCAGGATTGCATCCTATCAAGAACATAAAGGAGATTACTATAAAAGGCATAGTAAGTAGAAGATGTTTTAGGGGTAATTTTTTCCTAAGGAATTTCATATATTTTTTACAAAAAGAGATTATATGATTATTTAATGGGTTTTTAGCTTTATTAAATAAATACTTCAATAATTAATATTTACTA
>CEUS01006979.1_pt1 | contig 10520 bp, 8 predicted proteins | sample 427031 | NCBI WGS metagenome assembly CEUS01 (sample SAMEA2622837, study PRJEB7988) | marine metagenome | biome: marine biome (ENVO:00000447); feature: marine epipelagic mixed layer (ENVO:xxxxxxxxx); material: "saline water (ENVO:00002010), including plankton (ENVO:xxxxxxxx)" | depth 140 m | reverse complement strand
CTCTTGAGCCTGTATATGCATATGACACAACCGAGACTGACACTACATTTTCCCTTACATATCATTATCCAGATAGTGACCTAATTGTTGGAGTTGGTGATACTTTTCAATTAGAAATAAACTATATGGATCAAAAATTGACATCACAGACAATTGTTCCAGCTAAGCCAGACAGTTTTTCTGCCTCAATTGATACACTTTGGGTTCCAGAATTCAAAAGAAATAGAGATTATATTAATTGGATTGTAGCAGATTCTAATAGAATTAAACTGGATTGGGATAATCCAAATGAATTATACCATTATCTATTAATGGATAATGTTGAAACGGACCCTAATCCTTTAGAAAAACAAGCCCCACCAAGATGGAAACGTTTTGTGTCTCAACCTTTCGCAGATACATCGTATACTATTTTACCTACAGTTGTAACTCATTTTGGACGTCATGATATTGTTCTTTTCCATGTTCAAACTGACTATGTACTTTTATATCAATCAAGCGGTCAGGACTCTAGAGACTTAAATGAACCTTATTCAAATATTAAAGGTGGATTGGGGATGTTTACCGCCTTCAATAGCGATACAGCTTCAGTATATTTAGTTAAAAAAGAAAATTCTAATTAGCCATTAAATAAGATAACCCACTAGCTTCATTTTGTTTTTTAGCAAGATTTTTTTCTGCATTATTGGCCAGTTTTTTATCCCATTCTTTTAGCTTTGGTGCCATTATTCGATGGTAAATCCAAGGTGTAAATAAAACTAAATAAACACAGGACAAATATCCTAAGGGCATTTTTGGGGCCCCTGGATATGCTTTTAATTCCCAATATTCTAATGAAGAATTCTCATGATGAGATGAGTGACGAGTTAAGTTATAAAGTAGAACACTGCTAATTCTTTTATTTGTATTCCATGAATGTTTAGGCTCTATTGGAGCTCCTTCTTCACGAACTAATCCATAATGTTCCATGTAATTAACACCTTCAAGCATAATTTTTCCGCCAGTTGCAATTAGTAAAAACATTATTACCCCTGCCCATCCACTCAAGTAAAATGCACCTGCTGTGAGTAATCCTGATCTAAAATATCCTATTATCATCCTATTTTGTAAAGTGATGGTGTTATGTCCTGATCTTTTTAGCCGTCTATTTTCAATGATCCAAGCATTTCGGTGTGATAAATAAGTTGATCGTAAAATAAATGCATACGGATTTTGACCTCGTTTTGCTGTAGCTGGATCTCGTTCAGTCGCGACATATTTATGATGTCCATAAACATGTTCAATTGCAAAAGCGCAATCCCACGTAAATGCTAAAAACCAGTTGCCTAGAAACATATCAAATTTATTTTTTTTACGATGAGTAAGTTCGTGACCTATATTTGTTCCTGCAGATGCAACTAATAAACCCATTACAAATAAATATCCTATCAAATGATATATGCTTGTATTATCTCGTGCAATCATAAAAGAGGAAGCCCAATCTGGGAGAGGAAAATCACCTACCATTAATATACTTGCAAAGACGGCAATAAAAAGAAATGGAAAATTAATATATAGTAGAAAATTCAAAATTTTAGTTGAGAAATATTTTGGGTTTTTACTGTTATCACCGAAAGCGGAATCACCAATAATGAGAATTAATGCAAAAATTGCAAAATAGACCCACATCCAATGCTCACCTTTTAAGGCAAAGAATGCTCCAAAGGCTGTTAGAGTAGGCGCGGCTGCGAAACGAATATATTTTATCATAATTTTCCTTTATGAGTTTAATATTCACTAGCCGAATATTCAAGTTAGAGGTAATTGCTTGAAAACTGTAAATTAACAGCTGAAAATAGTAATTAACTCAAAGGAAATTGATTTAATGGAATTTTTTTATTTTATTGTAGGTTGGGTTTTATCATTGGGTGGTTTATACGCAATCCATAAAATATTGATAGTTGCGGAAAAGCACGAAAAATAGTTTTTTTGAAAAAATCCATAAAAATTTATACCACTAATTGGTGTAGTTATTGCGATCTTGCCAAGCGATTTTTTAATGAAAAAGGATGGGACTATGAAGAAATCAATATTGAGATTTTAGGTTGGGATCGATCTAAATTACTTGAAGTTGGTAAAGCAACAACGGTTCCACAAATTGTAATTGATGGTGAGCCTATTGGTGGATATGAAGATTTAATCAAAATTTATTCATAAAACTTTTTAGCTAGATGACTCAATTTTTATCACATGTTCCTCCAATGGGTATTTATGAAACTCTTTACGCTTTTCGAGATACTTTTGGTAGTTTTATGGGTACCAAAGGTACACACCCCTGGTCCCAAGGATTTCCCTTAACTACACCATTAGAAAAATTTGGTGGCCCAGAGTTGCCAGGGAGCGTTGAAGTTACTTTTGAGGATCGATTTTATCCTAAGGCATGGGGGCATCCTAAATTGCGTAATTCCATTGTTGATTACTATAACTCACGCTATGGTTCAAATATTGCATCAGAGAATGTTATGATATTTGCTGGAGGTAGGCCTGGTATTTTTACCGTAATGGCATTCTTAAAAAAGCATATAAAGGTGAGAATCGGGAATATTGAATGGCCTGCTTACCTTGATATCATGACACAAACTAATTCTGATTATGAGACTGTACCCTTCACAAAAGAAAATAATTTTCATCCAGATAATGAAGAATATTTTGGTAGAAATAATTTAGATGATGAAACAGCGATTTTGTCCATTATATCAAATCCGCAAAATCCTTCAGGGCAAACTCGTTCTGGAGAAGAGTTACGTGAATTAATAGAAATTGCAGAAAAACCTAGTAATGGTATCTTACTTGATGAGGCATATGAAATGTTTCACTCTCCATCAGTCAGTGGTATTGAATTTGTTAAAGATATTGATAGCAGTAATATTTTTCTTTCTGGCGCTTGCACAAAAGGACTCCAGTCTCCAGGGATTAGGATTGGTTGGATTATTGCTAGTAGGACAAATATAGAAATCATGTCAAATTTTTCAAGCTTTGGAATGGGCGGTGTGAGCCACCCCTCTCAGCATTATGCAGTAAAACTTCTTGAAGCCACGCGAGTAGAAAAAGCTCGGAAAGCTATTGAAAAACATTATAGTTGGCAACGGGAACGGTATGGTAATGCATTTAAGGAGATGGGTTTAGGTGTCTATACCGGCAATGGAGGTTTTTATCATTGGCTTGAGTTGCCCGAAGGTATGACTAGTGATGAATTGAATAAACGACTTTTCAAACGGGGTGCAGCTATTCTTTGTGCTTTTGACTGTGATATGGCTCGCCCTCATTCTAAGGATCCTAATTATAAAACACCATATGAGCGATTCTTTAGATTTTCTTTTGGACCCCTTCTTCCAGAAAGCTTTGAATCAGATATAAAACTTTTTCATGAAGTATATGAAGCTTACAAGAATGAGATGGGAATTAAGAATTAAAAATGATTTATTCTAAAGTATTTAAGAATTGACTCTCTATTATTGATTAAATATCTTCAATTTTTTCTTTTGTAAACAAGATTGTCTTTCATTACAATTAGACCCCATTGAGGAGGGAAAATTGAATCATATGAAATTGAAAAAATGGATTTTATTTCTTTGGATTATTTTATGCTTTGTATCTTGTGTCAAGCAAGATGTTAAAAAGGAACTATACCAAATTTTTTCGGATGCACGTCAATATGAATTAATTAGTAATCCAATTAGTGCCACTTATTCTGGTAATCATACATTAAATGATCGCATGCCATCTGTTTCTAATGAACAGATGGAAAAGAACCTAAAGTTTTGGAATTCTATTTTATCACGCTTAGAAGAGATTCAATTAAATACTCTTTCAAAAAAAGATAGGGTAAATCATAAGATTTTTCTCCGCATTATAAATAGTCGAATCAAAAGTATTGAATACAAAGATTATTATATGCCATTTAATGCAGATTCTGGTTTTCATACAGGTTTGGCTCGTCTATATAAAGCCATGCCATTCGAGACAGTTGAGGATTATGATATCTATATTTCTAGACTGTTGGATTTCCCAAGGTATTTTGATGAACAGATTACTAATATGTCTATGGGCCTAAATACTGGAATTTCCATCCCAAAAGTTGTTTTGAAAGGATATGAGGTCACTATCAAAACCCATGTAGTAGACGTTGCTGAGGAAAGTGCCTTCTTTGAACCATTCCGATCTTTTCCAAATTCATTTAGTGATAAACAAAAATCCGAGATAAAAGAAAAAGGGCGTCTAGCTGTTATGAACGGTGCAGTCAAAGCCTATGCCAGTTTTTTGGATTTTTTCTTAAATCAATACTACCCTAATGCACGTACAACACTGGGGGCCTCAGAACTACCTGGAGGCATGGATTACTACAATTTCAAAATTGATTATTTTACAACATTAAATTTAAATGCTAAGGAGATTCATGAAATTGGATTGAATGAGGTGAAAAGAATAAGAACAGAGATGGAAGAAATAATCGAATCAGTTGAGTTTAAGGGTAGCTTTTCAGATTTTTTGAATTTTTTAAGAACGGATCCGCAGTTTTATGCCACTTCACCTGAAGATTTATTGAAGGAAGCTTCATATATTGCAAAACGTATAGATGCAAAGCTTCCTTCTCTTTTTAATAAGTTGCCCCGTTTGCCATACGGTGTGGCACCTGTGCCTGATGACTTAGCTCCTAAATATACGGGTGGCAGATATGTTGGCCCAGCAGAAGGCAGTAAGGAACCAGGATATTATTGGGTCAATACCTATAAACTAGATGTACGGCCATTGTATAATCTGGAAGCTCTAACACTCCATGAAGGTGTTCCTGGGCACCATCTCCAGAATTCCATTGCATCTGAATTAACTGATCTTCCAGATTTTCGAAAAGATCTTTATTTATCAGCATTTGGAGAAGGGTGGGGACTGTATAGTGAATATTTAGGAGTTGAAGCAGGATTCTACACGGATCCTTATAGCAACTTCGGACGTCTTACCTATGAAATGTGGAGAGCCTGCCGTCTTGTGGTTGACACAGGTATTCATGCAATGGGATGGTCTCGACAAAAAGTTATAAATTATCTATCAGAAAATACGGCTCTGCCAATACATGAATGTACGACAGAAACAGACCGGTATATAGCATGGCCAGGACAGGCTCTTTCTTATAAAATTGGTGAACTTAAAATTAAAGAATTAAGAAAATTTTCTGAAAAAGAGTTAGGTAGAAAGTTTGATGTAAGAAACTTTCATGATACGGTATTAGGTAGTGGCTCAGTTCCGCTTGATGTTTTAGAAGATCAAATAAAGGATTGGGTGGCATCTCAAAAAAATTGAAAGGAAATAAAATGTCTGATTCATCACCACGTTTTTCATCTCGTTTTGCTTTTTTGGTAAGTGCATTGGGTATTGCTGTAGGCACAGGAAATATATGGAGGTTCCCAAGAATCGCAGCTTCAAATGGAGGTGATGATGGAGCAGGAAGCTTTCTTATTGCTTGGGTTACTTTTTTATTTTTATGGAGTATTCCCTTAATAATTGTTGAGTATGTTATGGGTAGAACATCTAGGAAAGGGACAGTGGGAGCCTTTGCACATTTTATGGGTAAACCTTTTGCATTTCTTGGAGGTTTTATAGGTTTTGTAGCAGCTGCTATTGCTTTTTATTATTCAGTTATCGTTGGTTGGAACATTTATTATTTCGGTAGTATGACTTTTTCTGATCTTCCTACAACAACTGATAGCTCATGGGAACTATGGAACAACTTTCAAAATAGCTCTTTCCCAATTTTATTTCATGCTATTGCAATGAGTGTTGGCGGATTTGCTATATATAAAGGTGTTTCTTCAATTGAAAAAGTAAATAAAGTATTAATTCCTACTCTTTTAGCAATTGTATTGCTTTGTGTATTTAGAGCATTATCTTTACCTGGATCTATGGCGGGCATATCTTATTTATTTACTCCAGAATGGTCTCAATTAAAAGATCCCAGAATTTGGCTTGATGCATTAACACAAAATGCATGGGATACAGGCGCAGGTTGGGGATTGTTTTTGACGTATGCTATCTATATACGAAAACGTTATGGAATAATTAAAAATGCATTTACTACTGCAATTGGCAACAATTTGGTATCACTATTGGCAGCAATTATGATTTTTAGCACTGTTTTTTCAATTCTTGGCAATGACTTAAATATGTCTAAGCCTGAAATCTTAGAAATCATGAAAACTTCAGGTCCTGGGTCTACAGGATTAACCTTTATATGGATGCCACAACTTTTCGTAAAAATGTCATTTGGTAAACCACTAGCAATTCTATTTTTTCTGGGATTAACCTTTGCTGGTTTTTCATCATTAATTTCAATGCTCGAACTAGCTGTTAGAAATTTAATTGACTTTGGTGTCAAGCGGGCAACTGCAGTAGGTTGGATAGTAGGAGTCTGTTTTATTATGGGTATACCTTCAGCCAAGAATATTGATATTTTAGCAAATCAAGATTTCGTTTGGGGTGTGGCCTTAATGTTATCTGGAGTTCTTGTCGCTATAGCAGCGATTAAGTATGGGTTATCTAGAATTGTTGCAGAAATCAGTTCTGACATTGAAGATGATTGGCCAGTCCCTGTTTGGTGGCAACCACTTATCAATTATATTGTGCCTGTAATAGGTGTCGTAATTTTCTCATGGTGGATGTGGCTTTCAGCTACTGTATACGCGCCAGCAGATTGGTATGACCCAACTTCGTTATATAGTGTTGCAACTTGTGTTGTCCAATGGTCGATACCAATGTTAACTTTTTATATCCTAAACCAGTGGATTAACAATCGACTTGAGAATCCCATTGAATCTTAATTATCGAGGACTAAATGAAAAAAATATTTACTATCTTTATTATTTTAATTGTCTCTAACAATTTTTTTGCACAGTCAAATAAGAAGGATGTACAAAAATCTATTGAGAAAAGAGCAAAAGATTATGAAAATATAGCAAAATCTATTTGGGGTTGGGCTGAAATGGGTTATTTAGAAGAAAAAAGTTCTGCTCTCTTGCAAAAAACATTATCTGATGCTGGATTTAGTATTAAGGCAGGTGTTGCTGATATCCCTACTGCTTTTGTTGCGGAGTATGGTTCTGGACTACCCATTATTGGAATTTTAGCTGAATATGATGCATTACCAGGAATATCTCAAGAAGTTGCGACTGAGCGAAAACCAATATTAGATCAGGAAGCAGGACATGCCTGCGGTCATCATTTGTTTGGAACTGCATCTACTGCTGCTGCTATAGCCATCAAGGATCATTTGAAAAAAACAGGACAAAAAGGTACTATTCGTCTTTATGGAACACCAGCTGAAGAAGGTGGATCTGGAAAGGTTTATATGGTTCGAGCAGGTTTATTTGATGACGTCGATGTAGTTTTACATTGGCATGCAGGTGATCGAAATGCAGCTAGTCCAAGTACTTCCATGGCTAATAGATCTGCAAAATTTAGATTTCATGGATATTCAGCACATGCTGCTGGTGCGCCAGAAAAAGGTCGTTCGTCATTAGATGCTGTTGAAGCAATGAACCATATGGTTAATCTTTTACGTGAACATATCCCAGATGGTTCTAGAATTCATTATGTTATTACTAGAGGTGGATATGCACCAAATGTTGTCCCAGATTATGCAGAAGTATTTTATTATGTTAGAGATTTTAATGTAGATATTTTAGAAGATATTTGGAGTCGAGTTATAAAAACTGCTGAAGGAGCTGCTCTTGGGACAGGTACTCGATTGGAATATGAAATTATTCATGGGAATAGACCTGTGTTAGCTAACAATGTTGTCCAGAAAATGATGTATGACAATTTAGTTGAGGTTGGTGGCGTAAAGTATAATCGAAAAGAGAAAGCCTTCGCAGAAAAGATTTATAAAACACTTCGCAGTCCAAGCTTGGATTTAAGTTCTGCAAAAGAAGTTCAAAGCTATGAATTTACTAAAGGTAAAGGGTCAACAGATGTGGGGGATGTTAGTTGGATGGTTCCAACTGCTGGTTTGCGTGTTGCAACATGGATACCTGGGACTTCTGCACATACTTGGCAAGCTGTTTCTGCTGGCGGGATGAGTATTGGCATGAAAGGTATGATGAATGCAGCTAAAACTATAGCAGGTACTGCAGTTGATATTTATTCAAATCCTGAAGTAGTAAAAAGTGCAAAGAAAGAGCTATTAGAAAGAAGGGGACCAAATTTTAACTATTATTCACTTCTTGGTGAACGCAATCCACCTTTGGATTATAGAAAATAAAATTTAATTAGTTTCATTATTAGAAACTGATATAATAGAAAATTAATTACAATTTGTAATCTGGTAATTTTTAGATGTCTAAAGATATAATTGTAGTTGGCTCTGGCCTTGCTGGAATGGCATGTGCTTCATATCTAGCAAAAAATAATCATAGTGTAACTGTCATTGAAAAAAACAGTACTTATGGTGGTCGTTTACAATCTATTAGTAAAAATGGATATACTTTTGATTCTGGGCCTAGCTGGTATTGGATGCCAGATATATTCGATTCTTTTTTTGCAGATTTCGGTAAATCAACTAGTGATTTTTATGATTTGAAAAGGATTAATCCTGGCTATAGAGTTTATTTTGGCGATGATGACACTTTTGATCTTGAAGAAGATCTTATTTTATTAAAAAATAGATTAGATGATCTTGAAGAAGGTGCTGGAGATTCTTTGCAAAAATACTTAGATGATGCTAAAGAAAAGTACAATGTGGCTGTTCAAAAGTTCATGTATAAACCAAGTTTGTCTCCTTTGGAATATATTAAGTCAGATTTAATTAAACGGATTGGTAGGCTAAATTTGTTTCGGCCGATCAGCAAACATATCCGTGATCATTTTTCTGATCCAAAGATTATTCAGATGTTGGAATTTCCTAGCTTATTACTTGGAGCAAAACCATCTGATACTCCTGCCCTATATAGTATAATGAATTATGCTGATATTGTACTAGGAACTTGGTACCCAAGTGGAGGGATAAGGTCTGTTGCAAAAGCTGTCTACGAAGTAGCGAGATCAGTTGGAGTAAACTTTGTATTTGATAGCCCAATAGATGAAATATTATTACAGGGTAAAAAAGTAAAAGGTGTAATGGCAACTGGGAATTCATATAATGGAGATATAGTTGTCGCTAACGCTGACTACCATCATGTCGAACAGAAAATGTTACCTAAAAAATTTAGAAACTATTCTGAATCTTATTGGTCCAATAGGACTATGTCTCCAAGTGCACTATTATTTTATGTTGGATTAAATAATAAGATTGAGATACCTCATCACGCCTTATTCTTTGATACAGATTTCAATCAGCATGCAAAAGATATCTATGATCATCCAAAATGGCCTGAGTCACCTCTTTTTTATACTTCTTGTACATCAAAATCTGATCCTAATGTTGCACCTGAGAGTGGAGAAACACTTTTTATTTTGATTCCTGTTGCGACAAATTTGATTGACAAAGAGGAAACTCGAAAAAAATATTTTGATCAGGTAATTTCTAGGATGGAATTATTAACAAAACAAAAAATTGCTGATCATATTGAATTCTATGAATCATATGGTCATAAAAATTTTATTTCTGATTTTAATTCATTTCAAGGGAATGCGTATGGTTTAGCAAACACATTGTTTCAGACAGCATTTTTGAAGCCAAAAATAAAAAATAAAAAAATAAGTAATTTGTATTATACTGGTCAATTAACGGTCCCTGGCCCAGGCATGCCTCCGGCTCTCGTCTCTGGGAAAGTTGTAGCAGATCAAGTAATGAGTGATATAAAGTGAGTAATGCAGAAATATATTTAAACTCAAGTTTTCAGGCCTGCAAAAAATTAACAAATAATTTTAGCACTTCATTTTCGATGGGTATTTATTTTCTTGGTAAAGAAATCAGAAATCCTATATATGGTATTTACGGATTTGTTCGAGTAGCCGATGAAATTGTTGATACATTTTTTGACATTGACCAAACTAATGAACTTCAAAGGTTTCATCAATTGACCAAAGATGCAATTTCTAATTCCTATAGCACAAATCCAATATTACATGCATTTCAACATGTGGTAAATTCATACAAGATTGATATAGGCTTAATCGATTCATTTTTTGATAGTATGAAATCTGATTTAACTGAAAAAAATTATGATAGGGATTCTTACAAAAAATATATTTATGGATCTGCGGAAGTAGTAGGATTAATGTGTTTATATGTTTTCCTTTCTGGAGATAAGAATAAATTTAATGAGTTAAAATCTTTCGCTCAAAAACTCGGATCTGCATTTCAAAAAGTTAATTTCTTGCGAGATATTAAAGAAGATTTTCAATCTAAGGGACGAGCATATTTCCCAGAACTTAAAGTTGAGGACAGACTGACACATTCTTCAAAAGAACAAATTGAACTGGATATTCAAAAAGATTTTGATGAAGCAAAAGAAGGAATTTCAAGATTGCCTAGAGCGAGTTGTTTGGGT
>CEUS01550278.1_pt1 | contig 10524 bp, 11 predicted proteins | sample 427031 | NCBI WGS metagenome assembly CEUS01 (sample SAMEA2622837, study PRJEB7988) | marine metagenome | biome: marine biome (ENVO:00000447); feature: marine epipelagic mixed layer (ENVO:xxxxxxxxx); material: "saline water (ENVO:00002010), including plankton (ENVO:xxxxxxxx)" | depth 140 m | reverse complement strand
TCACCTGCAGGTGAGCTTTTGATGACACTTGGTGGCTACGAAATGGGACCTGGTGACCGCCCGATAGATAGATTCAAGACAACATCTGCCCCTGGAGAACCTTTTAACCGTCCTACAAAGGCGGTCGATCATAAATCGGGTCATATATTTGTGTCTGATGGCTATGGGCAGAATCGAATTCATAGACTGACACCAGATGGTGAGGTGATTGTGTCTTGGGGTGAAACTGGAAAGGGACCTGGTCAATTTGAACTTCCACACAGCCTTAACGTGGATGATCACGATAAGGTGTATGTTTTGGATAGGCCTAATAACAGATGCCAAATATTTAACACTGACGGAGAATATTTGGAAGAATGGGGTGATCTGGAAGGTCCAAACGATCTGGTCTTTGATGAAGATGTTATACACATAGCTTCAGGCTCTGGACGGGTGTATCTTATGACGTTGGAGGGAGATCTAATTGGGCATTGGATGGCTGGTCCTTCTCATGGAATGTGGTTAGATGACCGTGGTGATATCTATTTGGCTATGTTGAATAATCACGAGAGACTGCGCAAATATGTGCGTGTCTAGTGATGATTAAAGTTACAGACCGATTACTTCGTTAAGTAAAAAATAGTTTAAAAAATTGTTCGCCAAATGAAATGAATATTGGTAAGGACAAAATATAGGAGTATTTATGAAAATCACCAATATCACAACCACGGAGCTTTTCTATCCCCACGGCCAAGTAGTTCAGGATTCTACTACTCCATTGCAAAGTAGCGTAAAAAGCCAACTTTTTATTCATATTCATACTGATGCTGGAGTAGAAGGCCTTGGAATAGCTCAATCATCCCCTGGGGTTCGAGAGGTTGTAGAAGGTGGATTGAAAAATATTTTGATTGGTGAAGATCCGCTAGCTATAGAAAAATTATGGGAGGATATGTTTTGGGCAGTAAGAGGATATGGCAGAAAAGGGATAGCATTTTTAGCTATTTCTGGTGTTGATATTGGGTTGTGGGATCTGAAATCAAAATTTTTTGGTACACCTCTTTATATGTTGCTTGGGCCTTATACTGACGAGGTTGAAATATATGGCAGTGGAGGATGGACAAATTTTTCTGAGCATGAACTGGTTAGGGAAATGACTGATTACGTGGAGAAAGGTATTTCAAGAGTAAAAATGAAGGTGGGAAAAGATTTTGGGAAATCTGAAAGGGAGGATATTGAACGTCTTGCAGCAGTCAGGAAGGCAGTTGGTGATGATGTAGCGATCTACGTAGATGCCAACAATGGATACTATGCTAAGCAAGCGGTGTATATGTCTAAAGAGTTTGAGAATTTCCAAGTAGCATGGTTTGAAGAACCTGTATTGGCTGATGATGTTAGTGGGCTGGCCGAAGTCCGACGCCAGATAAATATTCCAGTTGCGACTGGTGAGCATGAATATACAAAATATGGCTTCAAAACACTGATAGCAGATGACTGCACCGATATTGTTCAACCAGACGTAGGTCGGGTTGGCGGCATCACTGAATGGATGAAAGTGGCACATATCGCGCACGCATTTAATTTGCCAGTGGCTCCCCACGCTGTTCAATTGGTTCATTTGCATCTAGCATGCGCGACTCCTAATCTCAAAGTTGTTGAGTATATGAATACCTCATTGGAAACCGACGGAATATGGTATAAGGAATTTCCGGAACAAAAGGATGGAAAATGGTCTCCTTTTAAAGACAAGCCAGGTCTAGGTTTAGAGCTTGACCCATACGCCGTGGAAAAATGGAGTACGTAGACAGGTCATGAGGTCTGCAGCGTTATTTTTCTTGGTCTATAGTTCAGTAATTTGTTCCCATTTTCCAGATTCAACAAGCTGGAGGAATCTTTCAACAGTTAAATTGAACAGGTGAGGTTCCTCTAGGTTGATTGCATGCCCTGATTTTGGAAAAATAACTAATCCAGAATTGCGAATGCAATTCTTCATGAACAGGCTAGGTTGTATACAAGGTTGATCATCATCGCCAACCATAATTAGTGTCGGAACACTTAAATCCTTCAATTTGTGTTCCAGTTCAAAAAGAGGTGCACGCTTTCCTTGAACACCTAGAAAAGTTAGGCTTGAACCTACAGATGAATGCTCCATGAAATGGTCAAAAAATATCTGCCAATTGTCAGGGTGCTTAATAAATAAATGTCTACGATTTTCGTTTTGGGAGTAGTCTTTCATAGCAGGCATGCCGTCAGCCATTATTGAATTTGCATATTTCTGAATGTCTTGCCTAAATATTTCTGGGTTCGTAGAACCCGTGCCGGTCCCTGCAACAATAATTGATCGAACACGTTCCGGATACCTGAGGCCAAAATTGAGAACTGTGCTTCCTCCCATGGACAAACCGCCAACATGAGCTTGACCAATACTTAGATGATCAAGTAGAGCCTTGAGATCTTCTACAGAATTTTCTAAAGAGTAGCTGTTTTTGTTTGTTGGTACGCTGGATGGTGGATAGCCACGTGCATTGTATGTGATAACCCTGTACCGAGATACAAAAAATTCCACTTGTTTGGACCACGATCGATAATCCCCTGCAAATTCGTGTGCCCATACGATCGGAAAACCTGTGCCAGCTTCTTCATAAAAAATACTGATCCCATTGATTAATTCTGTTGGCATGATTAGCATTCCTCATAGTGTGTAAGAGTCATTTTATTGGCCGATTAAGGGTAGTCTGATTTTACACGTAAATAGGATTTGGTGTTTGGTTGTAGAGTGATTCCAATAACATTATGTTTGTAGTATCGTGGATGTATATTCTGGTGGTAGACGAGCGACTAGCAACTCATAATTGTTTGGTGGTGTCTAGTTGGTAAAAGCAAGAATAATGTATTGGAAAGAAATACCAGTTCAAGTTCAAGTTACGGATTCCTCAGGTTCAATTTCGAATCCTCTCGACGATCGATTCCAAGCTGGTGTAGATGCCTTATCTATGTTTGATGGTAGTAGCACTACAGATGCTTATCTAGAGTCTTGGGAGTGGGGAGACTATATTGAAATGGAAGGCTCAGCCCAGGAAGTTATCGAGACAATCACCAAGAGAATTAATAATTCTTTCCCATTAGATTTTGTTGCCAGAATACGCGATCTTGAATTGGATGGAAACAGGGATCCTAGACCAGGTGCGTTAGACCACTGGCTAGAGTAAGGAGTTAAAAATAGAAAACTTGCGTGTATCGAAGAATAGCTTGGTAGGCCGTCTTGATTCTGGTGAAACGTTGATTTCAGATGGGGCAACGGGAACATACTTACAAGGCAAAGGTTTGGAGCCAGGTGCGTGCCCGGAGGAATTTAATATCAGTAACCCTGACATAGTTAGAGGAATGGCTCGTGACTATTTAGATGCGGGAGCTGATATGGTTCTAACGAACTCCTTCGGCGGCAACAAATTTATGTTGGGGAAATATGGATATGGAGACCGTGTAACAGAATTCAATAGAGTTGCGGCTGAGCATGCTAGTTCACAGGTTAATTCTAATCAATATGTGATTGGTTCAATTGGTCCAACAGGAGAATTTCTAGAACCTTTAGGTGATGTGCCTGAATCTGAGATGTACGATGCTTTTGCTGAGCAGGCGATTGGACTAGCTCAGGGAGGAGCGAACGCAGTTGTTATTGAGACAAAGACGGCCTTAGAGGAAGTTTCGCTGGCAATAAAAGCAGCAAAAGAAAATACTGACCTCGTTGTAATGTCAACCATGGTTTTTGACAAAGGACCTAGAGGATTTTTCACAATGATGGGAATCACTCCTGATGTTGGCCTGAATGGCATGTTGGCTGCAGGGGCAGATGTGGTCGGGACTAATTGCGGGAACGGGATAGAATTGATGGTGGAATTGTCCAGATTAATGCGAGATTGCACTGATAGTCACCTTTTGGTACATTCGAATGCGGGTATTCCTGAGATTAAAAATGGGGAGATAGTTTACTCAGAAACTCCGGAGTTTATGGCTCGAGGATTTGAAGAAATTGCAGCATCTGGTGTCGGAATTTTAGGAGGCTGTTGCGGTACTAGTCCGGAACATATAAGAGCGCTTAGAGATGCTATCTGAGGCCTGTTTTCGAATTACCGAGATGCCTTTGTGTACGATGGGAGGTGCAATATGGCAGATAACATACAGATGGATTATTTGAACCCCAAAGAGGTAATAAGGCTTTATGGGACTTGTCTTGAATTGGTGCCCACGGACCCAAATTTCCACGACATATCGATCGGACTCTATGTAAAAGATCAAGTTTTCACAATATGGACATTTAGTCGTAAGTCAGGTGCTTCAGGTCGAATAGAGACCATAAGGAACCAGTTGGTCAAATTAGGAGGTATGATTGCAAATCCTAATGCACACAATCAGGCATATTTTGATTGTGGCGATCTTCATGTCCGAGCCACGAGGTTTTTGATCGCGCAAGCCGTTGGCAAGGCCAAGGAATACTCGCGTCCCAGCGGAGATATGTCAATAAAAGATTCAAAAACAGACTTGATTATTAAATTATCAGGTTCTGATGAGGGAGAACGTTACGCTTACAAGGTTCATACAGAAGGCGAGGCTGCTAACCCATCACTGCGTCTGCGTATGATTATTGCTGGGTTTATTAGATATGGGGAGATGGAGAAATCAGGTGAAGATGAGGTTTGTTTCCCGTGTGGCAGTCGTCACGATAACTTAATGCGACTTCTTTTACCATACTCTCGTAATGTGAGTGCGGTCGAAAACATGATGGAATCCGAAGCAATGCGAGGGCAAATGACGACCAGTACACTCGGGTTTACCCCTCCAACTTAGTGATGAATTATTTCATGAGGGATGATTAAAGAGGCTTGACTAACAGCAAAATCAATTTCAGGATTTACTGCCTATCTGAGGAGAATATAAATGCCACTAGTTGAAACCATGACTTCAAAGGAAAGAGTAATGAATGCATTGGCAGGCCGTCCTGTTGATAGGACACCGGTTGCTAATCCGACGAATGTTAGTACAGTCGAGCTAATGGATCTGGTAGATGCTCCGTTTCCGGACGCTTGTAGAGATGCCGAATTGGCCGCGAGACTCGCTGCAACGGGACATACAGAATTAGGTTTCGATGCTGTAGCACCCTATTTCACAATAATTCAGGAATCTTCTGCACTAGGATGCGAGATGCAATGGGAAGGCAAAGATAACTGGCCAACTGTACGAATGTACAATCCAATTTGGAAGGGTATAGAAGATATCAACATTCCACATGGATTTCTGAATCACAGAGATAATTTAGCGATTACTGATTCAATCAAATTGTTAAAAGAGGAATTCGGAAATGAAGTTGCTATCATTGGAAAGACAATGGGCCCATGGACGCTTGCATACCATGTATTTGGAGTTGAACGCTTTCTCCTAATGACTGTAGATGACCCAGATATGGTAAAGCGAGGCCTTGATAAAATGAAAGAAATATCTGTTCTTTTTGGGGAAGCTCAAATAGAAGCAGGTGCAGATGTTTTAACATTTCCGGACCATGCTACAGGCGACCTAGTAAGCGGTGCCTACTACAAAGAATTTTTGCTAGATCTTCACCAAGAGATGGCAGAGCGTTTCAATGTGCCCCTGATTTTACACATATGCGGTAGAACATTAGATAGACTCGACTATATTGCGCAAACAGGGATGGATTGTTTTCACTTCGATTCTCGTAATGATCCCCAAGAAGCAATGGATATAGCTGACGGACGCATTAGGTTGGTGGGGAATTTAAACAATCCTGAATTATTGTACTCCAAGGGACCAAAGGAAGTTCGAGAAGCAGTTAATAAATGCTTGGATGCGGGTGTTGATTTGATAGCTCCGGAGTGTGCAATACCTCTTGCTACCAAATTAGAGAATTTGATTGAGATTCCTAATGCCGTCCGGGCGTGGTTTGACCAAAACTGATAATCAGGTAATTGATTTTGTTAGTAACATTGAGTATGCCAAAATCATGAGAGCTAGAGGTTTTTATAGTTAATGGTCAGAGTCATACAATCACCAAGTGACTTTACAGTTATCGGAGAAAACATACACGCGACCAGAGTTTTTCTCAAAAATGGTCGTCGAGTTGCATCCCTGGAAGATGGAAACGAAGTAATTCCATTCAAATTAGAAAACGGAGATGAAAGACATTTAGTGATACCAGACTGGTTTAAAAGCACACAGCCATATCAGCAAGGCCAAATAAAGCATTTTTTAATAGCGATGATGAAGGGAATTAGTGATAATGCTGAAGATCGGAATGAGGCGACTGCTTATATACAGGCTGAAGTTAGGCGGCAAGTCAGTAACGGTGCAGACTATTTAGATCTCAATGTAGATGAAATACATTACGATATAGAGATACAAAAACGTGCAATGGAATGGATTGTACAGACCGTTCAAGAGGTTTCTGAAGTACCTCCGTGCATAGATTCTTCCCTATCGGAGATTATTAGTATCGGTCTAGAGTCTTACAGTGGAGCGGCTGGACGACCACTCCTCAATTCAGTGGCCTTTGAAAGGCTGGATTGTCTAGATTTGGCTGTAGAGCATGATGCTCGCATCAAGGTAATGGCTACCAGCCCGGACGGAATGCCTGAAGATGATGCAGAACGGGTGAATAACGTTAACGGGATAATAGAGCATGTTATTGGTAAGGGAATGTCACTTGATGATGTTTTTGTTGATGGCATAGTATTTTTAATATCTGTAGATCCTCAAAATGGCAACCATTACTTGAATGCAGTTCATAAACTGAGGCAAATTTATGGTTCGGAGATTCATATAGGTGGAGGATTGAGTAATGTTTCTTTTGGTATGCCGAAGCGCCGGCTGATCAACACTGCGTTTCTATACCTAGCTATAGAAGCAGGAATAGATAGCGGCATTATAGATCCCGTGCAAACGAAAATTGAGTCTGTTTTAGAACTAGATACGAGTTCAGAATCTGTTGGTTATGCGATGGATATGTTGTTGGGCAGGGATGATTTCTGCATGAATTTTATTCAGGCCTATAGAGACGGGAAACTGGTTGGCTAGTTGTAGTACTTTACTCCTAAATCGATATTGGGTTGGGAATTTTTTGCAAATCTCGACCTAGGTTTTGTTAACCTGATACATCCACTGGTTGGTTGACAATCAGTGCTATATACAGAAATAATTACTTTGATTCTTACATGGAGAAAATTTATCTAATGCCCATAGTTAATGAAGGTATTGAACAAGAGCTTCAATATGTAACTAAACCTTTCGAGCTAGACCATATCAAAGGTCTATTTGAAAACACAGATCCTCTTATGCAAGAAATTGCCTATGCACTTATCAAAGGAGATCAACACCTAGTGGATAGCCTGACTAAGCAGGCTTTAGGCGAAGGATTTGGGGCTAATACAGTGCTAGACGATGGATTGATAGCAGGAATGGCAATTGTCGGAGTTAAGTTTCGTGACAATATTATTTTTGTGCCTGAAGTGCTCGTGGCCGCGCGTGCCATGAAGGCCGGAATGGCTCACATTGAGCCTATACTTTCTGAGTCCGGGATAGAGCCAGTGGGTACTGTGATAATGGGAACTGTTAAAGGAGACTTGCACGACATAGGGAAAAATCTTTGCATAATGATGTTGAGGGGATCTGGTTTTGTTGTGCATGATCTTGGAGTAGACACAAAGCCAGATGACTTCATAGAGGCAGTTGCGGAAAAGAATGCACAGGTACTTGGTATGTCTGCATTGTTGACTACGACTATGCCGAACATGGGCAAAGTGATAGATGCTTTTGAAGAATCAGGTATGCGAGAAATGGTTAAGATAATGGTTGGTGGAGCACCAGTTACTCAAGAATTTGCGGATGACATGGGAGCCGATGGATATGGAAAAGATGCTATTGCTTGTGTTGATAAAGCCAAAGAATTAATAGGCGTCATACAATAGTATATCAACTCTAAAAAATGAAAGACAAAATGCAGGTAGATAGAAACAGGTACAAGTCTAGCATAGAAAACCTTCACCAGATTTTTGCTGATATTTCAGCGACGGTCAATGAAGTGTCGAGTTGGAGATGCCCCTACAAGAATGTGAAAGACCTATGTACGGCGAAATTTGGATGTCGTAATCAGGTAAGTTCTGTGAAGGTTGACCTTCCGATATGTACAGGAAGCGACAACCTTAATTACCGAAGTGCCTGGGAAACAGCCTAGGTGCCGTTTCCAAGGTTCTCTACTGACTATCAAATTGGTGTAACAGATTGAATTCACCTCTTTCCTGCGTATCACACATTGGATAATCTATTTAGTGGATGGTTCTATATCTGAATGTCACCTTTGAATTCTGAAGGACAGAAACTTACCACCTCACTGGGATCTAGCTTATTCGACTACGCCGATGCTTTAAAAATACGTGTGCCCACTTCATGCGGCCGGACGGGAGAATGTCATGAATGCATTGTAGATGTAACAAAAGGCATTCATGCTCTTTGCGATCTCAAAGCGCCTGAGTCATTCCTTAGAGGTAATTATCGCCTTGCATGTCAGGCCACAGTAATTGATGAGTCTGAGGAAATAGAGTTCTCTGTTTTGCGTAGGCAACCTAGAATACTAACTCAGTCTATCAATCGTCCGGTAGATTTAGACCCATTTACAAAACGGAGTGGGGATAAAGTAGTTTCTGGTGATCAAAAGATAGATGAATATCGTGGTCAGATTCTTGGCCTGTCTATTGATATAGGAACTACCACGGTAGTGCTCAATTTAGTGGATTTAGAAAATGGTAAGGTCTTGCATACTGCTTCTTTTGAAAACCCCCAAAGGTTTGGTGGCAGTGATGTTATGCATCGCATATCCTACGACAACGGTGAATTTCAAGGGGAATTGCAGCAGGTGATCCTGTCAGCTATCAACTTTGAAATTGGTGAGATGAGCAGGAATCTTCAAATACACAGAAGATTGATTTACGAAGTTGTTATCGTCGGAAATGCCACCATGAGGGATCTGTTTTTTGGTTATGATGTTCAGTCAATAGGAGAAAGGCCATACAAATCTCTAACTGAAGTCGAATTGTTAAAAGGATCTCGTAGTTCAACAGCAATCAATATCACCGCTAGGGAACTTGGTCTAAGGATTTTTCCTGGTGCCAATGTTTACGGAGCACCTTTAATTGCCTCTCATGTTGGTAGTGACATAGTAGCGGGTTTGTTGGGTATAGGAATGGACCAAGAAGAGAGCACGGTCATGCTAGTTGACGTTGGAACCAACACAGAAGTTGTAATTGGTAATCGCCATAAGATGATGGCAGCTTCTTGCCCAGCTGGACCAGCATTTGAAGGAGGGGAAGTGACCTATGGAATGCCTGGGTACGATGGAGCTATAGAAAGAGTATCAATATCTGAAGAAAGCGTCGAAGTTAGCACGATTGGTGGCTCTCGCCCTCAAGGAATTTGTGGTTCGGGACTGGTTGACTTGCTTGCTGAATTAAGGCGAGTTGGGAAAATGAATCAACTTGGTGTATTTAATGATGGCAGTAATGAGTTCTTTTTTGAACCCGAAAACCAAATGTCACTCTCAAGGTCAGATATAAGTGCATTAGCTCAGGCAAAATCTGCGAATTTCTCAGGCCAATTTATAGTACTTCGTAATTTTGGTGTTGGTATCGAAAATGTGGAGAAATTATTTTTGGCTGGTGGCTTCGCGAATTACGTTAATGTTGATAACGCCATACGTATTGGATTTATAGCTAATATTAATCAAAATCGAGTTGTGAAAGTTGGGAATAGCTCACTTGAAGGCGCAACTCTTATGTTGTTATCCAAACGTATGAGAGATGTTGCGGAAACAATTGTAAATAAAATAGAACATGTAGAATTAGAAACCACACCAGATTTTTTCGAAATATTTGTTGAAGGATGTATGTTTAATCCAATGACTCCTGAATAACCAGTCAAGGGATTGATATCAATTAAAATAATGGAGGTTGAAATGACTCAGAAAGTTTTGGTTACGGATTATGTTTGGCCTTCAGTTGAACCGGAAAGAGCAGTTTTGCGCGCATCTGGTGTTGAGTTGGTTGTAGCCCCGGATGGACGCGAAGACACATTGATATCTTTAGTGTCGGATGTAGACGGAATCCTCACTTGTTTTGCCAAGGTCACTGAACGAGTAATAAGAGCGGCTAAAAATTGTGTTGTGATTGGCAGATTTGGTGTGGGGGTGGATAATATAGATGTTGAGACAGCCACGGAATTGGGAATTGCAGTCACGTATGTGCCTGACTACTGCGTGGATGAAGTTTCTGATCATGTTATGGCTTTGCTACTTGGATGGAATCGCCGAATATTGTCGCTTGACCAATCGGTCCGTAATATTGGCTGGGGAAGCCTCCCGTTAACAATGAGAATAATGAGATTAAGGGGCAAGACCATTGGAATAATTGGGTTCGGCCGTATTGGACGTTCTGTGGCGGCTAAAGCAAAGGCTTTCGGAATGAGAATTATTTATTATGACCCAAATACGGA
>CEUS01271759.1_pt1 | contig 10526 bp, 8 predicted proteins | sample 427031 | NCBI WGS metagenome assembly CEUS01 (sample SAMEA2622837, study PRJEB7988) | marine metagenome | biome: marine biome (ENVO:00000447); feature: marine epipelagic mixed layer (ENVO:xxxxxxxxx); material: "saline water (ENVO:00002010), including plankton (ENVO:xxxxxxxx)" | depth 140 m | reverse complement strand
TGCCCGGATACAAAAAGCAGCAGAACAGCGAATACTAGGAACGACCGGCTCATGCGCCAGCGTCTCCGCCTGCAGTAGAGGGTGATTGTGGGAAGCCAAGTGGGAACTCACCCGTGCTATCCCCGAAGGCCCTCATGCCGTCATGACCGATGCCCTGCATCAGGCTTACAAAAACATTTGCCATAGGCGTGCCCTCTGGTGCTCTGAGGTGGAGGCCGCCTTCAAGTGCGCCGTTGGCTTTACCCATAAGTAGCAACGGACAGCGACGGTGATCGTGGAGATTTGGATCACCCATAGGGGATCCCCATACGATTGCCGTCTTGTCGAGAAGTGAGGCGTCACCCTCAATAGTGTTTTGGAGCTTATCGAGGAGGTATGCAACTTGGCCCAAGCGGTGTCGGTTGATTGTATTAAAGTCAAGGACATCCGTTGGAATATTTCCATGGTGCGATACGCCGTGGAACGACCGATTGACACCGCTCAGAGGGAACGTGCGGTTCGACTGGTCAAAGCCGGTCTTGAAGCTAATGACCCGCGTGAGGTCAGCCTGCAGGGCGATCACCTGCATGTCGAACATCAATTGCATGTGCTCTTCCCACGAATCCGGGACACCCGAAGGTGCCTCGGGCATCTCTCTTTCCTCACCACTCGCATTTCGGTTCTCGACGAGCTGGATTCGTCTCTCAATCTCACGAATATGCTCCAGATATTCATCAATCGCCACGCGGTCAGTGTTGCCCAATGTCCGACGAAGGCGTGCGACCTCGGTTGTGATCCAGTCGATCATGCTCCGATCTGTGCGGCGCCGTGCAGCTCGATCCTCTGGAGTATCGCCCGCACCGAATAGTCGCTCGAATACGACGCGTGGCTCGCGGATGGGCGGGAGTGGTTGGTTAGGCGATGCCCAAGCCAGTGTAGTGGTGTAGGCGCAGTGGTAGTTATAAGCACAGCCGCCACCACGGTCGATTGCCTCTGTGCAGAGTTCTAGTGAGGGCAGTGCTGTGTCGCGCCCAAAGCGTTGGGCATGCAACTGATCGAGCGATGTCCCCAGATAAACGTCTGAACCCTGAGTTTGTTTCGGGTGTGCTTGTGTGAGAAAGACCGCTGTGGATCGGTCGTGGTCTCCTCCAATTTCTTCGGCCCGGTATGGCTCGGCCATTCTGCAGTCGGTGTTGCTGACGATGGTCAGATAGTCACGGTAAGGCTCTAAAAGACCGAGCTGACTATTGGCTACAAATTCAAAATCCCGGCCGGTTTTTGCCGGCGCAAAAAGGTTTTGTGCTACCCCCCAAGGGCTTGATCCTGCTGCACCCATCGACTCTTCAATACATACCAGGCGAGTGAAGTTTGGATCGGCTGTGACGTCACGCCATGCTCTGCCTGCGGGGACCATAGCATCTAGGAACGGCAGCGCGACTGTAGCGCCCATTCCACGGACGAAAGTCCGCCGAGAAAGATGTTTTCCAGTAATGAATTCCATAGCTCTATAGTCCTTGGTCCGCGTCGGCTTCAATTGGGTCACCTGACCTGCTCATCTGGAAGGGGTCACTCTTCACAACACCCTTGATGAACGAAGACAACTGGTATCCGTTCTCTTCGGCTTCTCTGACAATCTTGCGGATGGTCGTTTGGTCGTAGTATTCGACCCGGCGGCCCATCGCAAAAGCTAGCATGTTTGCTGCGAAATTTCGCACAATCGGAATAGGGCGCTTAAGAAGGATTTCCGAAAGCTCCTGTGGCGAGCTTACAGGAGTGTCGTCGTAATACGTGCCACGAGTATCGAGTGACATTCCGTTCTCTCTACTCCGCCACTGTCCCGTCACGTCGAAGTTGTCAAGGGCAAGACCGATTGGGTCCATCAGGCGATGACAAGCATTGCACGTCGGGTTCGAGCGATGCTCTTCCATCCGTTCGCGCGTTGTGAGGACACGTCCGTTCTCTGAGCCCGCTGTGCTCTCAAAGCTCGGGATGTTCGGAGGAGGTGGAGGAGGTGGAGTGCCCATCAGTACCTCCATCACCCATTTCCCACGTAATACTGGAGATGTGCGGTTCGACATCGAAGTAAGCAGAAGTATGCTTCCGTGGCCAAGAATGCCTCTTCGCGTGTCGTCAGAGTAATCGACCCTTCTGAATTGGCTTCCATTCACGCCGGGAATTCCGTAATGGTTAGCCAGGCGGTCATTGATGAACGTGTAGTCCGCTGTGAGAAGTTCGAGCAGACTCCGATCTTCTTGAACGAGATGGCCAAAAAGCAGCTGAGTCTCTTGGACTAGGTCATTTCTCAGTTGACCTGTGAAGTCCGGATAGAGAAAGGGCTCTGGGTTGTTCTTCTCGGCATCCTGTAACCGGAGCCACTGGGAAGCGAATCGAGTAGCGAGTGCTTCAGACCGAGAATCAGCAAGCATCCTATCTACCTGTCGCTCGATCTCTGCTTCTGAAAGCGAACCTTGCTCCGCTACTCTACGGAGTTCTTCGTCCGGACCCATGCCCCAGAGGAAGAAGGAGAGCCTAGACGCCAGATCTATATCGCCGAGGCGGTAGCTGTCTCCGGGCACTGCATTTTGAGGTGCCTGCTCAAGACGAAAGATGAATGATGGGCTGGCTAAAATCGCCTGGAGAGCGGTACGCACTCCGATCTCAAAACCTGAGTTTTGGGTTGCCTCGTCATAGAACGACATTGGGCCAGCAACATCCTCACCCGTCACGGTGCGCCGATAGGCCTGAGTCGCAATGCGAGAGACGATGGACTCTGCACAAGGTCGTTCCTCTGCGGGTGTAGCTGGATAGCATGAGAAGATGCGGTCGCGACTAGGTGTATTGGCTACGCCGCTGACCCGTTCGGGACCGGTGATCATGAGGTCTCTCAAGTGTGGTAAGACGGTAACCCCGTAGTTAGCCCACGCGCGGGAGTCTTCACCGCCCGCAAATGACCATCCGTGGGGGCTCAGCCGGTCATCGTAAGGCCCCTCAACCTTACGGATGAAGGCGGCTGCTACCTGCCGTTGTCCGGCTCTCACAAAAATCGGTTCGGTACGTGAGGGCACGTTGGTTCCGCCATTATGCTCTAGGCTGAGCTGGGCAACGCCCTCACCGTCAATGGAGATATCGATGTCTTCACCTGACAAACCTCGCCCGAATAGAGTAGCAACCTCGAAGACGTAGTCGCCATCGGCTGGAAAGTCGTGTGTCACGACCATACCGCCCCGAGTTCCAAAAGGAGCTCCTTCGATGTAGTCCCAGGCATGCTGCGAAACGTCCACGGTGTTGGTATACATCGACGTCGACGGGAGAGCACTCAGGTTACCCACTGCTAGCCGACTCACTTCAGTAGCGGCACGGAGATATGCTTCTAGCAGAGTGGTTGAGAGTCCCTGTGCGGCAGACAGGTTGTCGAAGTTACCCAGATAAGTGTCTGCAGGTAGCCAGCGACCCGGGTCCACATCGAGGTCCAGAAGCTCTCCGACGACCCTTTGGTACTCCGCTCGGTTGAGACGCTGGAACCTTCTTTCTCCCGGGTTTACGTCTGAGGCTGCAGCTTCATCAATTATGGCTTCGAGACCTTTAACAAGGGCCAGAATCGAATCCGCGGGAGGACGGCGGCCACCTGGTGGGGGCATCATCTCTGCTCGCAACTTCACGATCATCTTCTCAGCGATATCAGCTGCCCCAAATGCATTCGCCACGTCGAAACCTTCAAGATTAAGGTTCCCGGACATCCGGGGCTCACTGTGGCAACGCACGCAGTACTGCTGAATGACGTCATTCAGCTCTTCGGAAGCCAGCAGCGAGGGGTGTGCTAATGAAGTAGGTGCGCTTGTCGCGACAGGCACGCTTCCTTGGGCGAGCCAGATTCCGAGTGCTGCGGCACCAGCTGCGAGTGCTTTCATGCCCTATCTCCTGCGCATGAGCGACCCGAGTAATGTATGGACCAGACTAGACTGGAGCCACACTGCACATGCATTTAGAGTCAGATATCATTGATGCCCTGCTTGAGCGGATGGGTCAGGGCTGAACCAATCAACTGAACTAGCTACTAAGACGTCTCAACCTTTGGTTCACTCAGAATCCGGCAGATTAGAGGACGCGCCTCCAATCGAGTAAGAACCACCTTCTAGCGAGTCAACGAATATGCGGAAAGCGTCTGTGTACGTGTGTTTCCTCAGTTCCCACACCTTACGAACACCTTCAACTGCCAGAAAGTCTGTCCATTGGGCGAGCATAGCCGTCCACGTCCGCTCGTCCAGACGACCTTCCTGGTACTGGTAGTACGCTTCGTCCCAGACCCTCAGGATACTCTGTGAGATCGCTAAAAACTGGATTCTTTGAGCATCTGCGAGATCGTCAAAACCGTGCAACCCGGCAGCAAAGACCTCAGCCCGGTCCGCGTGTTGAATGGCCGTGATCGAATCCCGAAAGGCTTCTGTGATCTCATGAACCGAGGCGATTCGCGATTCCTGGTTCTGAGCACGTATCTGAACTGCGAGGTATGCCAGCGAAGCCACGACGGCTAAAGCCCCAACAATCTCACCTAAGGCTCCAACCGCCTCCCAGTTCACGATTTACTCGGCGGCTTCGCTTTGGGGGCTAGTCGGCGCAGAGGTAGCCTTCCGCTCGCTGTGCTGATGTTGCTGGCTCCGTCAACATCAGCACGAAGTTTGCTCCGATCCCAGCAGCCGAATTCCGAAGCGCTCGAACTGGGTTCTCTTCCGCGTTGATTGCTCCGCCAGGCCCGTTATTCCAGGCACTAGCACTTGGGACAACGTCTATGTACTCACAGCCTCGGACCATGTCTGGGTCGCCCGTAACCTTAACGGCCTCACCTGCACGAGTCAGGACGACAGGCATCGAATTCGCCGTACTTGCACAGCTGGCGAACGTCAGTGACCCCAGAGTTATGAGGACACTGGATGTAAGTAGCTTCAAATCTATACCTCTCCATTTCTTGCTGAGCTTACGAGGTGCTCTGCAGCCCGGTACGCTAGTGCTTGGATCGTCATTGTCGGGTGGTTTCGCCCACCAGTAACCAAATTACTTCCGTCGATGACAAAGAGATTAGGCACGTCATGAGCACGATGATAACGGTCTACAACAGAAGTGTTCGGATCATTACCCATCCGACACGTTCCGCGATTGTGCGCGCTCCCTCTTGAGTCACGAGCCGGTGGCGCCCAAATATTTTTTGCTCCTGCAGCCTCAAGGATCTCGATCGACTTCTGTCTGAAGAACTCGATGTTCTTCATGTCGTCTTCGTGGCTTTTTAGCGTGATTCGCATTGCCGGAAGACCCCACGCGTCGACTACGTTTGGATCGAGATCGACGCGGTTTGATTCAAGCGGAAGCATCGTTACGAAAGAAGTCGCAGTGATCTTATGCCCAGCTTCTGAACGGAGTGCGTCCTTGTATCCCTGACCCCAACGAGGCGAGCTGGGGCTCAACCCTCCGAGTCCGTAGCTAATGGGTGACTGATAACCTCGAGACGTAATCCGGCCACCCCCGTAAAAGCCGCGATCCGAATCGGAAGGGACGTAGTCGACGATGGCTGTACCCGAAACGACACCTTTGTAGTCATTGACTGGGTGCTCCATTAGACCGCTGGCGCTAGCACCATTTCCTAGCATAAGGTAGCGACCGACGACTCCACTGGAGTTAGCAAGCCCGTCAGGGAACTGGTTTGACTTGGACATCAGGAGCAAGCGCGGCGTTTCGGTTCCATTGGCAGAGACAACTACAGCCTTGGCTGCTTGGAATACTTCTTCACGCTCGCGGTTGAAGTATGTAACACCGGTCACTCGACCGGCGTTATTGGTATTGATCTTCCGAACATAGCTGTGCGCTCGGATTTCACAGTTTCCCGTCTCAATGGCAATTGGGATCACGGTGACTGCTGAACTTGAGCGAGCCTTGACATGGCACCCATATCCGGAGCACACGCCACAGTTGGTGCAAGCAGCCCTTCCCATGTAAGGCTGTGTTATGAGTGCGAGCGGACCTGGTACAACAGTCAGTCCTAATTTATCTGCTGCCCGGTGAAAGAGTGCTCCCGAAGATTTCATGGGAACGGGCGGGACCGGGTACTCTTTCGACATTGGTGCCACCAACGGCGTATCAACGCGTAGGCCTGAAATCCCCATCTCCCACTCGGCCTGAGTGTAATAAGGCTCGAGTTCGTCATACGTGACGGGCCAATCGGCTAGGCCGGTCCCTGCTATCGTGCCAACGTGGCTGGCTTCCTCGAATTCCCAAGGGAGGTGCCTCCAACTGCTGCCCCCATAGGTAACCGTCCCACCACCAACGACACATCCATAAGAGTGCGAGCCGGGGCCTGCTTCCTCGTCAGCACTGCGACGGAACGTATTCGGCTGCGTCTGGCGATTGCTCATCAGCCGATCTTCGTCGGCGATGTTTCGGTTCAGTAGTTCATCTTTGTTGTATTCATGCTCGCGACCGTATTTCCCCCAGCTACCCTGTTCCAGCACTACTACTGAGAAACCTGCCATCGATAGCTGTTTGGCCATGATACCACCGGCGGCGCCGGATCCGACGATGACGAAGTCGACCTGTTCCTGCGGCGTGTAGCGTTTCATGCGTCACCTCCCGTGACCGTAGTACTTTGTGGAATGGGAAGCGCGTCGTAGTAGCCAAAGGGTGCTTCATGGCTGAGCGAGTCGTCATAACCCACGAGTTCCCAGCCGATCTTGTCATGGTTGCCGCCATGCAGTGGGCTGGCGAAAAACCCCGTGATCGTGTGTGTCCGGACAAGGTTGAAGAAAGGGGTATCCTCAATCTCAGTCAGGACTTGTAACTGCTGATCATAAATCAGATCGGAGAACTTCGTTACGCTTGGGAAGCGGCGACTGGCAAGTGCCGATAGTTCCTCCAACCCTCGCGTGTAATCTCCCTGACGCTCTTGGTCAAAGGTGATGAGTGCCCGGTCAATAAAATGCACGATGTGGGCTTCACGGGCACCTGGGGTTTGATCGGTAGGGATGATCTGCGCAGTCATTGCGTCAATCTCGGTGGCCTGCTCTCGCGTGAAGAATGCGAAACGCGCCTGCTGCAATGTTACAGGCTGTTCGGCAGCGTGCTCCGCGGCTGAGAGGATCTGCGGATGGTTAGCCGCAAACCAAGCGCCTCCCAGTCCGACCGCAGACTTTTTGAGAAACGAGCGTCGGGATTTCCCTTGAGCACCCATAAAGCCTTACCTCACGTGTTTTGGAGCAGGGTCGCACAAGGGCCAGAGTATGAAGGCCTTTGGTTGGAGACAAGGACCGGAGTGAGCTCGGAGCAGGCTGTGCTAGCTGATAATCATCACGAAACTGATGAGTGCATTGGCTAGTCGTGATTCCTGCTTCCCTCTCCGACCTTGCAAACGACCTCGGCGCCCGAGAACCTTCCCGCCTTTATCGGAGGGGGAGGGTCAGGTGAATCTTGCCTCGGCAAAGGTCATGAAATTGGTCGAGGAGGGCTTCGAGGATCCGGAGGGGTTCTGGGAGCAGGCTGCTCTGGAACTACCGTGGTTCCGCATGTGGGACCGCGTCTACGAACCACACGAGCCATCCTTCCGCTGGTTTGTAGGTGCAGAAACGAATATTGCCCATAATGCGTTGGACCATCATGTCGCCCAGGGACATGGTCAACGAGATGCGTTGGTTTACTTCAACGAGCGTGCCGAACGGGTGACGTTCACATACGCTCAGATGCTCGATGAAGTGAACAGGGTCGCAGCCGCATTGCGAGCTCTAGGAATTGAAAAAGGTGATCGGGTCACGCTTTCAATGCCGACCTGTCCCGAGGCGGTGATGTTGATGCTGGCGTGCGTACGTATCGGCGCAATCCACTCGGTGATCTTTGCCGGTTTCGGCGCGCAGGCCCTCGCCGATCGGATTTTGGCAAGTGGCTCTCGAGTGGTGTTCACAGCTGACATCACGTATCGACGCGGCAAGGAGATCCCGCTTAAGCCTCTAGTCGACGACGCGTTGAGATCGGTCGGTGGGCTTGTAGAGAATGTGGTCGTTTTGCAGAGAGCGAGTGCTCCGATATCACTGTTTCCAGACCGGGACATCCCGTGGGATGCTTTCCTCGCTGGTTCAGAAGGTCATTCAGGAGACTGGGTGGCTATGGAAGCCAATGAACCGGCATTCATTCTGGCGACCTCTGGTACCACCGCCAAACCAAAGCTGGCGGTTCACACGCACGGTGGATATCAGGTGCATGTTGCTTCAATGGGGCGTTGGTGCTTCGGTCTGGAGCCGACCGATGTATGGTGGGCGACCTCCGATATTGGGTGGATTGTAGGCCATAGCTACATGGTCTATGGCCCGATGCTCATAGGGTGCACGACCGTCGTGTTCGAGGGTGCGCTCGATTATCCAGAGCCTGAAGGAAATTGGCGCACCGCAGTCGAAGATTTTGGGGTTACAGGGATCTTCACTTCGCCCACGGCGATCAGGGCATTAATGCGTTACGGCGATGAGCCGTTAGGAAGTGTCAATCACTCGAAGCTCGAGCGGATTGTGTCCGCCGGTGAGGTGCTCAATGCACCGGCGTGGGATTGGCTACAAAACACCATCCTGGAAGGGCAGGTACCTGTGATAGACCACATGTGGCAGACTGAGACGAGTGGGCCCGTGTTCGGTAATCCTTACGGTATCGAAGTACTTCCCATCAAGCCCGGATCGGCAACCATACCCTTGCCTGGAATCCATGCAGGGGTAGTTCGACCCGACGGTACTCCATGCGACGTAGGGGAACCAGGAATCATGGTACTCAAAAGACCGTTTCCTGGTCTCACGGCGTCCCTATGGGGGGAGCCTGAGCGGTATGGACATGATTACTGGGAGAAGATTCCCGGACTCTACTACAGCGGTGATTCAGCACATATAGACGAGGATGGTTACTTCTGGTTTGCTGGGCGAGCTGATGAGATCATTAAAATCGCAGCACACCGGCTGGGAACGATCGAGGTAGAGAGTGCCTGCTTGAAACATCCCGCGGTTGCTGAGTGCGGAGTCGTTGGCAGGCCAGACGAGACCCGGGGTGAAGTGATTGCCGGATTCGTTGTCCTCAAAAATGATCAGACCCCATCGGACGAACTACGCCAAGAGATTATCATCAAGGTCCGACATGAGCTTGGGCCGATTGCTGTTATCGGAGAGCTGAACTTCGTTTCTATGCTTCCCAAGACTAGAAGCGGGAAGATTATGCGTCGGGTTTTGAAGGCAGTCGTAACGGGCCAAGATCCCGGTGACATAACGACCATCGAAGACGAAGGTTCTGTCGAGGAGGCTCGCCAAGCGTGGCGGCAAATGAAAGATGAAATGGGGGGAGGGGCGTGAGTAAGTTTGATGCGTACAGGATCTTTGAAGATAAAGGGAATGTTGAGGGCCAGGTTGTTAAGACGACCATAGACGAACTAAGCCCAGGCGAAGTCGTCATCCGCACGGCCTATTCCAGTGTGAATTACAAGGACGCGCTAGCTGCTACTGGCGCCGGGAAAATTATTCGGAGCTTTCCTCTAATTGGGGGCATCGACCTAGCTGGGTCGGTGGTTTCTAGCACGGCACCGGGATTTGCTGAGGGCGACGCAGTGGTCGTGATGGGCTACGATCTGGGGGTCAGTCACGACGGGGGATACGCTGAGCTCGCGAGGGTGCCAGCAGATTGGGTTCTACCGATCCCCGAGGGGCTCTCCGCATACGAGGTCATGGCGATCGGCACGGCTGGTTTCACTGCGGCGCAATCGATTGTCCAACTAGAGCATAATGGCCTCAGGCCGGGTCAGGGCTCAGTAATCGTCACAGGAGCTACTGGTGGTGTGGGGAGTGTGGCGGTAGAGCTTCTCGCCGGGCTGGGTTACCACGTCACAGCTTTGACTGGGAAGGATGACCAGCACGACCACCTGAGATCGTTAGGTGCTACAGAAGTGCTTTCCCGCCATGATCTTGAAATAGGTACCCGCCCCTTGGAGAAGTCTACGTGGGCCGGTGCGGTCGATGTGGTGGGTGGTGATATCCTCGCGTGGCTCACACGCACTCTGAAGTATGGCGGTGGTATCGCAAGCTCTGGCCTTACAGCGGGCACAAATCTCAATACAACGGTCATGCCTTTCATTTTGAGGGGCGTGAATCTTTTAGGAATCGATTCTGCCGCGTGTCCGCTAGATCGACGTCGTGAAATATGGAAGCGGCTCGCAACTGATATGAAGCCGACCGAACTCTTCGATGTGGCCCAGAAGATTGATTTGAGTGGGCTTCGCGAGGCTTTTTCGACACTGCTGGATGGGGAAGCGCGGGGTAGGATTGTCGTGCAGTTCGCTTAGCATTGCAGTCCCACAAGAAGACGCTGATCCGCGTTGTTCACTCGCCGTCTATTAAATAACTAGAGCCCAGGTGCCTTGAGGAAATTCCATCTATCGAGGTGGTCGCTAGCTGCATTCATTGCTCTGTCCCTTGCAGCATGCAGCCAGGGAGGTATGGGCCCAGATATCGTATACGGCGAGGGTCCCGTCGCGGGCCGGTATAACCTCG
>CEUS01038617.1_pt1 | contig 10526 bp, 12 predicted proteins | sample 427031 | NCBI WGS metagenome assembly CEUS01 (sample SAMEA2622837, study PRJEB7988) | marine metagenome | biome: marine biome (ENVO:00000447); feature: marine epipelagic mixed layer (ENVO:xxxxxxxxx); material: "saline water (ENVO:00002010), including plankton (ENVO:xxxxxxxx)" | depth 140 m | reverse complement strand
CATGGAGCTTTTCAACCTATCTTTTATTTGAGAAATCATGGTGTTGAGATATTGGAAGTGGGGACTGTTTTAGGTCTGTTTACAGCAGTTGGAGGTCTGTTGGGTATTGTTACAGGAGGTTTATTAGGAGACAAATTAAGAGAAAAATACCCTAATGGTCGATTATATCTAATTATGGGTATTACCCTAATGATTGCCCCCTCTTCTCTTCTGTACTTGTATGTAGAAAATTTATATTTTTCTTATTTTTGGAATTTTGCGTTTAGTTTTATAGCGCCAATGTGGTTAGGTTTGGGTGTTTCGACAATAGCTGATTTAGTATTGCCAAGAATGCGTGCAATTGCAGGTGCTTTTTTTATTCTTATGTTAAGTATGCTCGGAATGGCTTTAGGCCCTTATCTTACAGGGGAAATAAGTGATGTCTTAATAGCTCAGGGAGTGGACGACGGAGAATCAATTAGAACAGCATTAGCTTTATGTACTTGTGTCTTGGTAATAACTATTGGGTGTCTGTTAAATGCTTGTAGATATTTACCTGAAGAGGAAAAAAATAAAGTTGAAATAGCTAGAAGCTATGGAGAACCTATTTAAGCTTTTCTTTTAACATTTTCCCAAAAGAAATGTTAAATACGGGATGTATTTCTTTTTCCGCTATTTGAGCTAAGGGCTCGAGTATAAAAAGATAATTTTCTATATCGCTACTGGGTAATTCTATGCCTTGCCTTTCCATAATCAAGTTCCCAAACAGAATAAGGTCTAAATCTATAACTCTATCTCGCATGCCTTTCTGATCAACATCTCGTCCTATCTTTTTCTCCAAAGATTTTAATCTCTGAGTTAAGGTGATTGGATCTAGAGAAGTTTCAAAACTAGCAACTAAATTTATAAAATCTTTTCCTTTAAAACCCTCTGCCTCCGAATAGAAATTATCAGAATAGGTGCAAGCAAAGATATTACTTAATTCCCTTTTAGCCCTAGATATATTCTTAATAGCGTCTATGTTGCTTCCTATACTGATATAAGATTTAGTCATTATGGGCGCTTAATAGTAACTCCCACAGATTTTGACCCTCTCAATGCTCCTGGTTTCTCGACCGTAACAGTTAAAGAGGATACAGGAAACTCATTAATAATTGTGTCAGCAATTTTTTGTGCTAAATTTTCTATCAGTTTACTTTTTAAGGACTCAGCTAACTTAATAACACGTTTAGATATTCTTTTATAATTAAGAGAATCTTCAATCTCGTCTGTTTTTCCTGCTTTTGTAAGGTCAAAGTCCATTACGAGACTTATAGAAATTAACTGTCTAACTTCTCTTTCCCAATCATAAATACCTATGACAGTTTCAACTTCAAGATCTTTTATAAAAACTTTGTCCATATTAAATTTCGGATAAGTCCCATCTGGGTCTGATCTCAATAGTAGATTCCAAGCTTGATTGTTGGATTCTATAAGATCCTGCCACCGCAACCATGGCACCATTATCGGTGCATCTTTCTAATTTTGGGAAGAATAAATCCACTCCAATTAACTCCTTTCTAAAAGTCTCTCTAATGAACTGATTTGCAGCAACCCCCCCTCCTACAACCAACTGATTTAAATTGTTATTTGAAAGAGCCTTTGAGCACTTCTTAACTAACGTTTCAGAAACGGCATTCTGAAAGGAAGCACTAATGTTAGCAATAAATTTCTTATTTAAGTTTCCCTGCTTTTTTACTAGATAAAAAACTGCGGTCTTTAATCCACTAAAGCTAAAATCTAAGTTATCAGTGTTTATCATAGGCCTAGGTAAATCGTACTCAAAAGGATTTCCTTCTTTAGCCTTTTTTTCTATTTCAGGACCTCCGGGATAGTTTAAACCGATCAATTTTGCTACTTTGTCGAAAGCTTCTCCAACCGCATCATCTCTCGTTTGACCAAGAATTTGATATTCGCCAACATCAGTAGCTTTAATTAAAAGGCAATGTCCTCCTGAAATAAGTAATGTTAAGAAGGGAAAAGAGGGTGCTGGATCCTCTAAAAGATTTACCAATAAATGTGCCTCCATATGATTTATTCCTACGCAAGGCTTATTCCAACCTAGACTTAAAGCCCTTGCCAAAGCTGCTCCAGTTAAAAGAGGCCCCCTCAAACCAGGTCCTGAAGTGTAGGCAATACCATCTATATCTTTAGAACTTAAATTAGCTTCCTTCAACCCCATTGATATTAAGGGAAGTAATTTGGGAATATGGTCTCTTGAAGCAAGCTCAGGGACAACTCCCCCATATTCAGAGTGCTTAGAAGCCTGACTATAAATTTTTTCAGTTAAAATAAGGTTCTTTTTACTGTCGTAAATTGCAACTCCAGTTTCATCGCAAGAAGTTTCTAACCCTAATATTTTCATTCTTTCTATTCCAGAATAGCCATTTTCCTTGCAAATAAAAAAAAAGAAAGACTTTGCAAAACAAAATGCCTTATATAGAATTGCGCGTCTTATCAAGGATCTAAGTATGCCTTCAATAAAAATTAAGAATAGTGAGTCGTTTGATGTAGGGTTACGTAAGTTTAAGCGTGCCTGTGAGAAGGCAGGAATAATTCCTGAAGTAAGAAAAAGGGAATATTATGAAAAGCCTACTGCAGTAAGGAAAAGAAAAGCCGCTGCAGCAGTTAAAAGAGAAGCTAAAAACCAAAGAAAAAACCGTCTCGGCCGCCCTCCCCGTTTCTAACAAGAATCCTTCAAATGACTGAAGAAAAAATAAAACCTTTAATTCAAGAGGAAATAAAGTCCTCCATGAAAATGGGTGAAAGGGAGAAGACAATAACCTTACGTATGGCAATTTCTGAAATTAAAAAAGAAGAAATTGAAAAGAAATCAGACTTAAGTGACCAGGAAGTCACATTCATTCTTCAGAAAATGATTAAACAAAGAAAGGATTCCTCTAATCAATTTAGATCTGCTGGTAGAGATGAATTAGCCCAGAAAGAAGAAAGAGAAATAGAAATTCTTACAGAGTTTTTACCTGAGCAATTGGGAGAGGAAGAAATAAAAGAACTTGTAACTAAAGCCATTATTAATCTCAAAGCTGAGACTCCACAAGATATTGGAAAAGTTATGGGTTCTTTGAAGTCAGACTTGAAAGGCAAAGCCGATATGTCACTAGTAAGTCAGTTAGTTAAAGAAAATTTAGCCAAATAAGACTACTGACTTATATACCTCTCTTTTAACCTCATTGATCTGTTCTTTATTGGTATAGATTTACCAGACAAGTAGACCTGTTCTACAAAAGATGTAACTTCTAAAGGATCCCCACTCCAAATTACAATATCAGCAACATGCCCTGTTTTTATAGAACCTCTTTTGGTTAATTTAAAAACATCTGCTATGTTGCTAGTCAAACCCTTAAGAGCTTCCTCCCATGGCAGACCGTAGGAAACAGCTATCCCTGCCCCTTGTCTACTTAAGTAGGAATTATGGGTTTCATGAGAAGCAATTAAAATTTTTACACCTGATTGATGTAATAAGTAAGCATTATCTAATCTTGATCCCAGCTCATTAAATGAATTAGGAATGTTGTCTATTGGTCGAAGTATCACAGGAATCTTGGCTTGAGCTAACTGTTTTGATACCCTCCAACCTTCTTCAGCCCCATTTATTATGAGATTGATGTCCTTTCTTTCAGCTAATTTAATTAAGGTTAATATGTCTGAAGCGCGATTAGCCCTTACCACTAAAGGTATTTCTTTATTCATTACCCTTTTAAGGGCCACTAAGTCCCTCATTGAATAATTAATATCTTCTGGAACCAAACGGTCAAGGTCAAGATCACCCTTATAAGAAGACAAAACTAATGAAGGTAAGTCTAAAGAATCTTCCAATAATTGAATTTTTGCTGCCATGGAATCTTCACCTCCACTAATATTCGCAGACAAAGCTATATTTGAACTAATAAGACTTTCTTCCAGCGACCCCGAAAGAGAGAAAGCTGAGGTTAAGCCTGAAAATAAACCTGATGAGCTTGGGCTAGTTAAACTTAGAGTAACACCTCCAGTTAAGTTATAAGGGATTAATGTTGAAGAAGGATTGAAAGCAGAATCAATGCTAAAACCAGCTGAATAAATGTCCGATCTATCATCTCTAGTTTCAGGAACAAGTTCTATCTCTACTATTCCTAACTGCGTTTGTGGAGCAATCAAACCAGGAGAAATAACCTTTCCTGAGAGATCTTTCTCTAAAGCTTTAGATGAAACTATATTCTTACCAATTCTAACTATCATCCCGTTTCTTATTAATATATCAGCCTTCTCCATAGTGCCCTTATCGGTTGCTGTGTGTATTTTTGCGTTCTTAAGAAGCAATTCTTCTGACAATGAAAAAAAGGAAATTAATAAACTGAAGAGACCAATAAATACTTTTTTATTTAAATTCATAACCTATCTCCTTCCGAGTTAATAATACCTAACTCAAAATCTGTAGCTTTAGGTGTTGAAGGATTATCCTTGTCATAGAGAAGTACACCATCCACAAATACCTTTTCGGTTCTAGTGTAAACGCTGAATGGATCCCCATCCCAAATTACTAAGTCAGCCATTTTACCAACTTCCAAAGATCCTGTTTTCCCGGCTATCCCAAGTGCCTTAGCGGGGTTTAATGTGATCCATTTAATAGCTCTTGAGGGAGATATGTTTAAACCAGATCTATTACCTGCTGCCATAGCTTTTGCTGCCTCTTGGTTGAGCCTTTGAATTCCTACCGAAGAGTCAGAGTGAATAATAGCGCAACCAGTACCACCTTTTGCTTGATCAACTATGGCTGCGTTTTCCCAAACCATATCAAATGCTTCATGCTTAAAACCCCACCAATCGGCCCACATTGCTGCACAAACACCATTTTCAGCTAAGATATCAGCAACTTTATAAGCTTCTATAGCATGGTGAAAAGTTGTGACCTTATAATTAAATTCTTTTGCTATATCTAACATCACAGCCATCTCTTCACCTCTATAGCAGTGATTTTGAATTAATATCTCACCATCAAGAACTCCGACAAGCGTCTCCAATTCTAAATCTCTAGTTGGAGCATACTCTAACTCCTTTGCTTCTTCTGATTTAGATTCGTATTCATCTAACTTATTTCGATACCCTTGTGCTCTTATCCAAGCTTTACGATAACCCGCTACATTTCCCATACGGGTTGATGGCTCACTCCCTCTTCCACCGTAAACCCTCTTTGGGTTCTCCCCACAAGCCATTTTTAATGTGTAAGGGGCACCGGGAAATTTCATACCCTGTACTGTTCTAGACCAAATATTTTTAAGCGTAACACCTCTTCCACCTATCAAATTAGCTGACCCAGGTAACACATGGAAAGTTGTGATACCGCCCTTCAATGCAAGTGGCATTTGAGGATCTTGAGTCCAAACAGAGTGTTCAGCCCAAACATGAGCTGTAACAGGACTAGTTGATTCATTACCATCAGAACTAGATCTTAAGCTAGGGGCAGGATAAACACCCATGTGAGAATGAATATCAATTATTCCTGGAGTAACCCACTTTCCTTTTGCATCAATTATTTGTGCGCTGATAGGTTTGTTTAAATTTTTTCCTATTGCTTTAATTTTGTTAGAAGATATTAAAATACTGCCCTTTAAAATTTCATTTCCAGACCCAGTAAGAATTCTTGCATTCTCAATAAAAATGTCATCACCTTCATGGGGTTTATAAGTTGACTCAAAGGCTGCAGTTTCTTTTGAACTTAATGTAGGAAACCAAAAAATTCCTATAAAAAATATAAATATTAATTTCTTCATTCTTCTCCTCCGTTATTTTCTAATAGCTTTTTCTAATTTTTATAACTTGTCATAATACCTTGATCTATTTCTAAATTAAGTTTGGCTCCATCTTCTACGCTAAGAAGGTTAGTGGACCTTATTGTCTCAGGAATGAGGAAGACAGAAAAACTTTCATTGTTGACTTTACCAACTGTTAAGCTTACTCCATTCAAAGCAACATACCCTTTAGGATGAATATACTCCCTCCAGTAATCAGGTTTATCTACTAAAATTTCTATTTCACCTTCACTCTCAATTAAACTTGCTCTGCAGGTACAGCTGATATGCCCTGATAATAAATGCCCGCCTACTTCATCGCCAAACTTTAGCGACCTTTCCATATTAACTTCCGAATTTTGATTTAGATCCCCAAGATTTGTTACCCGTAAAGTTTCCTTTATCACATCAAATGAAATTTGATTATTAGAGTATTCTGTTACAGTTAAGCAAACTCCATTAACTGCGATACTTGCCCCTTCTTTTAAGTCCTTATTAAAACCCTTCGGTACTTTAATTTGTAACCTCTCTCCTTCTTCAGAAGTAATTTTTTTTGATATAAGCCCCTTGGCTTCTACAATTCCTGTAAACATTCCTAGTTTTTTATAGAAGATTTAAGCTTTTTTGCAACATTCTCTTGATCTGTTGATTCTAAGAAAGAAATAAGACTACCTAAGCTAGATATTGAGAAAATAGGTATGTTTAATTCATTTTCTAATTTCTTACTTACTTGCTCTCCATCATCTTGTTCTTGTCGATCCAGTGCAATTACGGCAGAAGATATAGTTCCCCCTGCTTCTTGTATAAGTTTTATTGAATTTTTTAGGGCTGTTCCTGCAGTAAGAACGTCATCAATAATAAGCACTTTTTTATTCTTCACTGACCCAACTAAAGCGCCACCTTCACCATGGCTTTTTTCTTCTTTTCGATCAAAACATATGGGGATTTCCATTGAGGATTTCTGATTAAGTAAGGTTGCGAGAGCTGCTGCCAAAGGAATGCCCTTGTAAGAGGGACCAAAAATTACATCGTAGTCTATATCGCATTCAGAAATCTTTTCTAAATACATTTCTGCCAACTCCCCTAGACGACCAGATTCTAAAAATGTAGCAATATTAAAGAAATAAACACTTTCTCTACCTGATTTTAGAATAAATTCTCCAAATAAAAGTGCTTCGAGTTCAATTGCCAACTCTAAGAATCTTTTTTCTAAATCAGTCATAACTTTTTCTACGAGAACCTAATAAATTTTTATCTTATGCAAGTATTGTAATTGTTTCCATCCTAGAATAACCTCATTTTTAGAAAATATGGCAAAACTTATAGTTATAGCTGCACCTTCAGGTGCTGGCAAAACTTCACTTATTAAAGCTTTATTAACAGAAGCTAAAGATTATAAATTTACTCTTAGTGTCTCTTACACGACAAGAGAAAAAAGAAGAACTGAAATACAAGGAGAATCTTACTTTTTTATTAGTAAACAAGAATTTGAACTCATGATAAAAAACCAAGAATTCCTAGAATATGCTAATGTTTTTGGAGACCTAAAAGGTACAAGTAAATCCTGGGTCGAGACTAAGATAAAAAATAATTGGAATGTTATTTTAGAACTTGATTGGCAAGGAGCAAGTCAAGTCAAAGATGTTTACCCAAATGCGGAAACAATTTTTATTCTACCCCCTTCATATGAAGAATTAAAACTTAGATTAAATGAAAGAGGATTAGATAGAAGAGTAGCCATTGAAAAACGCTTAGCAGAAGCAAGGGAAGAAATCAAAAAAGGTCAGAATTTTGACCATCTAATTGTAAATGATGAGTTTGAAGATGCATTAACCGATTTAAAGTCTATAATTTTTACTAATAAAGTGTTGACTCAAGAGAGAAAAGATCTTGTAAGTGCATGTATAGAGGGTTTGTTGGAAGAATAGATAGATATCCTGTAGAATGCGCGTTTCAATTTCCTAAAGAAATAAAATTATGGCAAGAGTTACTGTTGAAGACTGTTTAGATAAAGTACCCACAAGGTATGATCTGATTGTTTTAGCTGCAAAAAGAGCAAGGCAATTAGCTACTGGTGGTAGAAGAGCTACCCTTGAGTGGGAAAATGATAAGGCAACTGTTATGGCTTTAAGGGAGATTGAAGCAGGAACCGTTACTCCAGACAATATTAGCGAACTTACAGTAGATATATCAGACCTTGAAGATGAGTTTTCAGAAGAACTTGCAGCAGAAGATCTCCCTCAAGAATAATATTAACTTTAATTATTTAGTCTTTAGGTCAAAATAGACCAGGACAAGTTAATTTTCTATGGAATCAATAATTGCTTTATCAGAAAAACTTTCTGATTATTTAAAACCTAAGCAAATAGAACAGGTAAATAAAGCCTTTGAGTTTGCTAACCAAGCTCATTCTGGCCAATTCAGAACTAGTGGCGATCCTTATGTAAGCCATCCTATAGCTGTTGCAAGTATTCTAAGTTCTTTTCATATGGATGAAGATATCCTATCAGCTGCTATGTTGCATGATGTCATTGAAGATTGCGGAATACCTAAGAAAGTTATTGAAGAAAAGTTCAATAAAGATGTTGCTAACTTAGTAGATGGCGTAAGCAAATTAGACCAATTAGACATTAATTCTAGAGCTCAAACAGATGCAGAAAATTTTCAAAAAATGATTCTAGCCATGGCAAAAGATATAAGGGTAATAGTTGTTAAGTTAGCGGATCGTTTACATAACATGAGGACTATTGAATATCTAGATAAAGAAAAGCAAAAAAGTAAAGCCAAAGAAACTCTAGAAATTTATGCCCCCTTAGCACACAGGATAGGTATGAATAATGTATACAGAGAATTAGAGGATCGGTCTTTTAGAGTTATTTATCCAACACGATATAGACTTTTAAGAACTACCCTAAGAAGGAATAAAGGAAGTAGGAATAGATTGCTCAATAAGATAAAAAGAGCCTTGGAAAGGAAATTAGTTGACCAAGGCATACCGTCTTACGTGGAAGGAAGAGAGAAACATATTTATAGCGTATATAGAAAAATGAAAGAAAGCCGTAGATCATTTCAGGATATTATGGACGTAGTTGCATTTAAAGTGATTGTTGGCAATGTTGACAACTGCTATAAAGCTCTTGGTGTTATTCACGGTATCTTCAAACCAATCGAAGGTAGATTCAAAGACTATATTTCTATTCCTAAATCTAATGGATATCAATCCATACATACAGGAGTAGTAGGATTAGATGGTCAACCTATTGAAGTTCAAATTAAAACGGAAGAAATGAACGAAATGGCAGAAAATGGAATTGCTTCTCACTGGATATACAAAATGGGTGAAGGAGACGAAACTAGCACTCAAAAAAAAGCAAGAAGGTGGGTAGCTGATCTACTTGAATTAAGAGATAATTTGGAGTCCTCTGAAGAATTTATTGATTCTGTAAAAACAGATATATTCCCAGATGAGATCTATGTATTTACTCCAGAAGGAGAAATAATACAACTTGCTGCTGGGTCAACAGCAATAGACTTTGCTTACAATGTGCATACCGATATAGGCCATCATTGCAGGGCCTGCAGAATAAATAGAAAACTAGCGCCGCTTAGTGTTCCCTTGGAGAGTGGGCAAACAATTGAGATTTTAACTGACAAGATTCCCCAAACTTCACCCGCTTGGCTTAATTTTGCCATTACTTTACGAGCCCGAAATAGTATTAGACATTATTTAAGTAATCTCAAAACATCTGAAGCACGAAAACTAGGAAAGAAATTACTAGATCAATCATTAGGCAATCTAAACGTGAAATTAAGGCATCTTAAAGGCGATGAATTAACAAGAGCATTAGAAGCCATAGGTGTGAAAAGTCTCAAAAGATTACTTGAAGAAATAGGTTTAGGAAAAAGAGTTGGGAATGTGGTCGCCCGACAAATAATTAGTTTCCTTGATAAAGAAAACGACAATGAAAGCCCTTCTAATCTAGCTCTTGAAATAACTGGAACAGAAGGACTGGTAGTCAATTACGCTACATGCTGTAAACCAATACCTGGAGACTCAGTTATTGGCCATTTCACTAGAAGTGGTTTAGTAGTTCATCAAGAAAGATGTAAAAATATTCTTTCAGCTAGAGAAGACCCAGCTCAATGTTTTGCAGTAAATTGGCAAGAAGAGCTTGATAGGGATTTTTCAACTGATTTAAAAATTCTAGCTTCTGATGAACCTGGATTGTTAGCAACTATGGCTTCAACCATAACAAATTCCTCAATTAATATTGAATCTATACATACTCATGAGTTAGATGAAGAACATGTGGAATTTGTATTAACTGTTCAAGTTAAAGGAAGAAATCAACTTGCAAATTTAATTAAGAAGCTAAAAGCATTAAAAAATATTCTCTCCATAAATAGGATTCATGACCAAGAGATGAGACAAGCAAAATTACTTCATTGAATACTTAGAGGAATTATGAAAAAAAAGATAGAAACTGAATCTGCCCCTAAAGCACTTGGAACATATTCTCAGGCTATTAATACTGGCAATACTATCTACCTCTCAGGACAAATACCTTTAGATCCAAATACCATGGAACTTGTTAAAGGTGATGAAGAACAAATTAGACAGGTTTTTAAAAATATTCAGGCTGTATGCGATGCTGCTGGAGTCTCTTTAGATGACATCGTCAAACTAAATGTTTATCTCTCGGATTTATCAGTCTTTGCTAA
>CEUS01071366.1_pt1 | contig 10530 bp, 5 predicted proteins | sample 427031 | NCBI WGS metagenome assembly CEUS01 (sample SAMEA2622837, study PRJEB7988) | marine metagenome | biome: marine biome (ENVO:00000447); feature: marine epipelagic mixed layer (ENVO:xxxxxxxxx); material: "saline water (ENVO:00002010), including plankton (ENVO:xxxxxxxx)" | depth 140 m | reverse complement strand
TCGCGAAACTCGGAAAGACAAGTGTCGGTTACGATCTCGCGCTGTTTGCGGAAGGAAGAAATGAACCCAGCGCACTGGGCCATTTTGTGCATGTATTTGTAGACCGGGCAAATCGTAGGCCCGTAGCCATCCCTGCAGCGCTGCGCGATGCATTGGCGCGCCTGCTGGGTGATACATAGACACACCCAAACCTCACGGATATGTTACGGACTCTCAATCAGCGAGGCCACGATCGAGCACCCTCCTTTGAAGATTCTTTTTCTCCACGGCTGGACTAGTGTGCCGGGCGGCGTGAAGCCATCTTACCTTCAAGCACGCGGCCACACGGTCTATAACCCCGCTCTGCCTGACGACGATTTTCCCGGCGCGCTACGGATTGCGCAGCAAGAATTTGACCGTTCCGCGCCCGATGTTGTGGTTGGCTCCAGCAGAGGCGGTGCCATCGCCATGAATATTCGGTCGGGACGGACGCCCCTGGTGCTGCTGTGCCCCGCCTGGAAACGGTGGGGTGATGTGACCCGGACCAAAGGGCGGAGTTGGGTGTTGCACTCGCGTGGCGACGAAGTCATCTCGTACGCCGATAGCGAATTGCTGGTGCGCGCCAGCGGGCTGGATAGCGCCCAACTGGTTGAGACTGGTAGCGATCACAGGCTGGCAGACGATGCCAGTCTCGTGGCGATGGAGGACGCATGCCAGCGGTCGCAACACAGCGAGATCGCGGTCACCGTGTATTACCTCGAAATGGTCGATCCCCCACGAGATCCGGCGCCACCGCCGCCACCCGGCGTGCGTGTGCATGAGGTGGTCACACCGGCCGTGGAGTACTATCGCTACCTGTACAACGCAGTAGGAGGCGACTATCACTGGGAAAGTCGCGGAGCGTTGTCGGATGAGCAGTTACAAGCCAGTCTCCAAGACGCCCAACACGCGTTGTACGTAATGCACGTAGATGGTTCTCCCGCAGGTTATGCCGAATTTGATCTGCGTTGCAAGGGCGAGGTCGAATTGATCCAATTTGGCTTGTTGCCATCTTACCTGGGACGTGGTTTGGGCCGTTGGTTTCTTCGCTGGACCATTGAAAGAGCCTGGTGTGGTACCACGCGTCGTTTATGGCTGCACACGTGCACACTCGACCATCCAGCGGCCGTACCGAACTACCTGAATCATGGTTTTTCCCAATATTCTGAAGAGCGTATCGTCCGGACGATACGGACGCCTGATCATTCGCCATCCTGATAGGGCTCAGGCGCACCGGCTCGTATGGCAACCACATGAATTGGCTGATAGAACACGTCGCGTTACTGGTTTCCCGACACCGCAGGTGGGGCTGGATCCTGCTGATCACGTTGAGCATACCACCCGCGCTGGGACTACTCGGCTTCCAACGACGCGAACGGCAACAGGCGCAATGGGCGGAAGTCGCCGCCTACAAGGAAGCTCCCGGAGAAACCCCATTTCAGTTCGTTGGGGCACCGGTGCAGTTTCTTCTTGAGTCAGACGGTTTTTTCAACGCGTCGCGGATCACGGCGATTCGAGATGCGGTTGCTGGCCTGGAACAGCGGCAGATGGTACGGGCGGTTCTCTGGTTGGACACACTGCCAGCCAGAGGCGTCATGGGACTGCCAGGTCGCCTCCTTCCCAGAACTCTCGACGACTCCCTTGATTGGGGCGCGATCACTGAGCGCACGATGGCGCAGCCATTGGCCGTAGGGCAACTGGTGTCTCCCGATGGACGCGCTCTACTGCTCCAAATCGCCCCCCGGTCCATGGGCAGCAAAACCCTCGCGGCCATTCGAGGACAGTTGAAAGACGCCCTGGAACCCGGTGGAATTCGTGTTCGCATGACGGGCTTGATTCCCATCCAAAGGGCACTGGTGCGAGCTTCGGACCAAGAACATCTGCACATCCAGTTGACCGCCTACGCAGCGGTTGTTGTGCTGGCTCTGTTGATCTTCCGGAAGTGGACGACCATCCTGATTGCGGTGAGTGGGCCTGCGCTCGGTACTTTCTGGGCGCTTGGTTGGCTGGCCCTCCTCGGTGAGCCACATTCGGATCTGGACCCCTTACTACCCGTAATGTTCGCCATGATCGGATTTACCGACAGCGTACACCTGGTCGTCCATCTCCGTCAGGAGAGATTGGGCGGCAGGTCGCAGCCTGAGGCGGCCAGGCTGGCCGCTACCCATATTGGAAAAGCCTGCCTCCTCACGTCGCTAACCACGGCAATCGGATTCGGCTCTCTAATCATCTCAGACTCCGAGGTGGTTCAGGCGTTTGGCCGCGGTGCCGCCATCGGCGTTTTCACCAGCTACATTGCGGTCGTGCTTGTCGTACCTTTACTGGGTGCATCATTCTTGGGACAACGGATTCACCTGGGTTTGGAACGAGATCTCGTCACGCGACACATGGAACGCCTAGCGACCGTGGTCGACTGGCTCGTACCTAGAGCGCGCAGGGTGGCGGCAGGCGGCCTGATCGTGACGCTCGCCTTGACCTCGATGACGCTTAGACTCACTCCGGACGATTGGCTGGGCAACCGCATTGACACTGAGAGTGAAGCATATCAAGCAATGCTTGATTGCGAACGGTCGTTTGGGGGTATTGAACATTTACGGGTTGCCATGGACTGGCCCGCGGCCGCCCGCCAAGAAGAAATATTCAACATCCTCAAAAAGGTGGAACAGGCCTGTCGTGACCAGCCGGTACTGCACAGTCCACTGTCGATACGCCAATGGCAAGAAGTCGTGCCACTGGGTTTTCTGCCACAACAAGTACGCAATCAATTCTGGCGGCCCACGGCGCGCCGAGCCCAGGTAGCGGTGCGGCATGGTGACCTGGGGATTGCCACATTCGCCCCCGCGGTCAAACAGCTAGAACGACGACTCGACAAACTCTCGGCGGAAAATACTGGTTACCAGTTCACCGTTCTCTCACCGGCGATGAACCGAGGCATGATGATTCAGGGTGTCGTCCGGGAACTATTCACAAGTTTAGCCCTCGCGTCGGTCGTCATCTTCACCGTGCTGGCCGTCGCCTTCAAGTCACTTCGTCTGGGTCTGATCGCGGTCATCCCGAACCTTTTCCCCCTGGTTGCCACGGGTGGCATACGACTGTTTTGGAACCCAACACTCGATATCGCTAGCGCGTGTGCGTTTACGGTCTGCCTGGGTATTGCCGTGGACGACACGATCCATTTCCTCGCCCGTTATCAACACGAATCGGCGGGGACACCCCACCTTTCCGGCGTCCTGCGGCGAACTTTTGTCGCCGTGGGAAACGCCCTGGTCATGACCACCATTGTGCTAGTGGCGGGATTTTCATCGGTCTTCGTCAGCCCTTTACCGACGCACCATTTGTTTGCGAACGTGGCCTGCACCACGATTGCTGCGGCACTGTTTGCTGATCTGGTATTACTTCCTGCGCTGCTGGCTGCATTCCCCGGAAATCGGACCTCCCGGCGAGTCGCAGACCCACAGGACGCGTCGTAAGTAACGCGGGCAGCCCACTTTGGGCCGGCCAACCAGCGTCAGGGAAGCCGCTGCGGCCCATTGATCAGCGAGCTCGTCCAACAGTCGATGTAATTACGCGTAACTGAAGATCGAATCCGACAGCACTCCAGTGCTATCGGAAAACGAAGCTTCGTAAATCCCCATCGAATGCAGAATACTGAGATACATGTTGGACATCCGGGTCTTCTCCCGGTGCCAATACGTACCGTGGCGAAGCCCCATATTGGACCCACCAGCCACGAGCGTCGGCAGATTCGTAGGATTATGGGTGGTACTCGCTCCACTTCCATACAGCACAATACTGTTATCGAGCACCGTACCATTCGCATCCTTGAATTCTCGCAAACGGCCAAAGAAATAGGCCAACTGTTCGCTCAAGAAGAGATCATACCGTGCGAATTCAAGCTGGCCTGCCTTGTCTCCGGCGTGCGAGAGGCTGTGGTGTGTTCGGGTCAACCCGAGTTTCAGCGGGAACGTGTCGCTAATGCCCATGCCGTCTTCGCGGTTCAGCATAAACGCCACCGAGCGTGTGATATCGGCATCGAAAGCCAACGCTATCAAATCGAACATGTTCTGATAATATTCGCTTGGCGTGCCCTCCGACGTGACGTCAAGATTAAGATGTGAATGATCTTGTTCTTTGAGCGGAATATCGATCCATTTCTCCGAGGCGATCAATCGGGCTTCCACTTCATTCAGTGAGGTTAAATACTGGTCCATTTTTTCGCGGTCGGACCGACCGAGTTTCCGATTCAAGTCACGAGCGTTTTCGAGGACTGCATCAACCAGACGGATGCGTCGCTGAAGTTGATCCCGCTGCGCGGTCATGGACGCGCGGTCTGCTCGGAAGAGTCGGTCAAAGACGCGCCGTGGATTGTTTTCGGCTGGGATCGGTTTGCCGTTGAGACTGTAGGAAATGGTTCCGGTCCGCGACAGGAACCCGACGCCCGCGTCAATTGACAATACGAGTGAGGGCTGTCTGCAGTATTGTTTGGTGTGGAGGGCAACAACCTGGTCGAGGCCCACCGAGTTGTATTTGCCTCGCTCGGAGTTATGGAGCGGCGCTCCAGTCAACCACATATCGGAACAGACGTGTGGGTCCGCCTTGGTTCCGTTTTCGTGGTACAGGCCACCTAAAAAACTTAGATCTTTACGAAACGGCGATAAGGGTGCCGTCGACTTGCCGTGTTCAAAGCCATTTCCCTTCAGTGTCGGGAACCAGCTCCAATCACCCAGGCCATGCTCCGATTTGGGGAGCGACATCCCGTTCGCGGTGTAGAGTGCGCAGAATCGTCGCGGCGGTTGTGCATTCGCTTCGTCGCCCATTGCTTCCAGAACTGGCAGGACCAACGCAGTGCCAGCGACACCCTTAAGAACGGACCGGCGATTGAGGTGTGCGTGTGAAGGCATGTCGGTTACCTGGATTCTTAAGGCTCGAACGAGAGAACGTTGTCAGTACGTTTCGGGCGATCCGTCTCACTTCTTGAGGAACAAATCGCTCTGGACGACAAACCGCACCAGGTCCTGGAGCAGATAGCCGTCAGCTCTTAATTGTATCCCGTGCTCTTCGAGGTACACAAGCTCATTATAGGTGAGACTGCGACCGGTTGCGTAGATCGCCAGATGCTTCAGAAAACTGAAAGCCACCCGGTCAATTCGCTCTTCCAGCAGGTATTTTTTTAGGTCCGCGACGTTCCCGACTTCTGTCGTGTCCGGAAGGGTCGATTGCGTCTCGGCCCCAGCCATCTGCCGGTACAGTCCCCCTGCGTCGTACTCCTGAAAAGGCAGGCCCCAAGGATCGATTCCGGCATGGCAATTGGCACAGCCTTTCTGGTTGCGGTGCCGTTCGAGTTTTTCCCGGAGAGTCAATTTTTCCGCCGGATTCTCATCCAGTTGCGGGACGTTCGGGGGTGGATCATCGGGCGGTTCCGCGACAATCTTTCGGGCGAGCCAGGCCCCCCGCTTGATGGGATTTGAATTTCGCCCGTCTGACAGCCCAGCCAGGATACTCGCTTGAGAAAGAAGACCGCCGAGGTGTGGCTGCTGGTGACGCAATGGGACGAACGCCAGCCCACTCTCGGTGCGATCGCCTAACCCGTAATAGCTCGCAACCACTTCATTCGCCATGATGAAATCAGAATGCAACAAGTTGCGCAAGGGGAGGTTCTGCTGAACCAGGTATTTCACGAAGGTGATCGGTTCTTGGCGAAGCTGAATCCGCGTATCGCGAGTGAGGGAGGGGTACCGCGATCGGTCCACTTCCAGTACTTCGAATTTATCCAGCGAGAGCCACTGCGCCGTAAAGGTCTCGACGCACCGATCGAACTTCGGCGAGGCGATTAATCGCAGCACCTCCGCGTCCAGAGATTCTCGCAAAGTGTCCGCAGCTGCTAACTGCAACAGTCGTGCATCCGGTGGACCATTCCACAAGAAGTACGAGAGTTTGGATGCCAACTCGTACGACGTCAGGTGCTCGGCTTCCGGCGTTTGACTGTTTTCAATCAAAAACAGGAATTGAGGCGACGTCAACACGACGAGGAATACGTCGCGGATGCTTCCCCGAAAGTCGCCAACCTGCTCGTATGTTGTCCGCCACAAGGACATCAGCGATGCCAATTCTTCCGGGTCCAGTGGTCTTCGAAACGCGCGCTCTGCAAACTTGCGTATCACCATTGCCGCATACTCAGGAGAACCATCCACATGCGCTGTTTCCGGAAACAGATTGCGATGCGATGCCGGAGGCCAGGACTCGTAATAGGGCCCCTCAAATCGAATGGATTGAACGCGCAAACGGGGGCGTGGACGCCCATCAGAATACTCGCTGCGCACACCAATCTCTCGAAAGCCGGCGAGGTAGTTCATGTTGCCGCGCTCGACGTCCGGGCTCGGGTAATTGTTCACCGCATCCTGGAACACAAAATCCTTCAATTCGGTGGACGCGATGGGACGCGGTTTCCCGACCGGATTGAGCGTACTGCCACAATCGCGGCGTAACCCTACGTGTACTCCTAACGTCGGCCTACGTTTTTCAAATTGCGCAAACGTGCGGGCGAGTTTCCCGCCGGGGTCGACCCGCGTCAGCTGGATGTGGGAGGGCGCGCGGTCACCCGCATACTGAGCACGCAGTGTTACAGCTCCCGCTGGCAGACGGACCGCCAGGAACGCGGGTTGTGTAAGAATGCCTGAAAAATAGCGTTCGCCAAGTTGGAGGGTGAGGTTCTGGGGTTTTTCGGCAGCGGGTACGAACGCAAAACGCCGCCCTGGCTCAACGAGCGCCTGTAATTCAGCCTTTCCAAGGGCACGACGATAAATCCTGACATCGTCAATGTCGCCGGAAAAGAATTGCGCATTTTGCACCCGACCAATGTGCAGCTGAACGTCTGGATTGTCGAGATCCCATTTGGCGATCGTACCAGAACCGACTTCATAGCCGTTGACATAGAGGCGTGTGGTTTTCTCGTCGCGTTCCACCACGACGGCCACATGCTGCCATTGGTTGGCCCGCAGGACGCCAGGCCGGGATTGAACGGTTCCATTGTGAATTTTGCCGGGCCGAGCGGTTTCCAGCCGAAGAACGCCCTGCGCGTTTGGCATGTCGAGAATCCAGCCATGGACGTATCCATATCCGCCCAGGCAGACGATTCCTCCCTGGCGGAGTTCACGGGGATGGATCCAGGCCGCAACGGTGAACGCCCCATCTCCAACCTTCAACTGCGGGTCGCGTGGGATCACGACGGCGCCGGACTTCCCATCCACCGTAATTGCCTGGCCGAACGGCGATTCTACAAACTTCGCAGCGCCGACGAGTTTTCCCTTGTGGCTAGTTCCGACGGGAACGCGCGCAGTGGTGCCGTCGAGCGACCATATGCCCACAAGTTCTTCCGTCAGGCGTGATGCGTCCGGTGCGTCAAGTGGAGGACCGTTCGCACCGGCATACGCATCCACCTGGTAGATTCCCTCCTCGGGGACCATCACTTCCTGAGTGGTGCCCGGATCGTCAATCCGTAGCCCGCCTGGCTTCTGGCGATCGACCGCCGCAGTGTCGGAATCAAGTAGTAGCCCATCATCCATCCGTGCCGCGCGAACCGTTATACGAAAATTGCCCTGCGCTGGAAGTTCTCGCAACGACACTTTGAAATTCGCTCTCGGGCCATAGGTGCTCTCTTGGCCAAATATTTCTGAGCTCGGTATCGCCGGCCGCAGTAAGAGCCCACCTGGCACGGTCTCGTAGGCTGCACCGCGCGGATAGCCATTGGTTCCGCGCATACAGGCGAAGACCGCGTGATAAATGCTGTGGAATTCACGCAATCCGCGAACCGTGTCATTGCCCTGATACCCTTCGATGAATTGAAAATCCTTTCTCATCGAAAAGGGCGTGTAGGCGAACGGCTTCTCGGGCGCCAGTTCCCTGACGACGACATCCGGTTTGTCTATTAGCAGACTCCCTGCCCCAAGGATCAATTTGTCAGCAATCGGCGTCGGATTGATATCTTTGCCGAGGTCCATTTGAAACGTCTGGATTACGGGAGGCGTTTCCGGGTCGACGATAGACAGGTCGAGAGCCTGTTCAGCGATGTTGAAATACGCCTCGATCAACAAGGGTGACAGAGCGAGTGTCTGAACATTATTCGCAAAACCCTCCGCCGAAATGCCGTCTGCTGGCAGCACCGCAGTCAGGTCTTCCTCCAGTTGCAACAACTCGCGGATCGTATTCTGGTACTGCGCCACGGTCAGCCGCCGAATCAGACCATTGCGTTCGTTGTTTCGTTGCCGCGCGACGATCATCGCGTTTTGTATCCAGCCGACCAGCAGGTCACGTTCCGCATCCGTGGGCTGCCGTTCGCCTTCCGGAGGCATCCCCATACCCAGGAGCTGTTTGCGAACATCACGCCAATGGAAGAGGTTTTTGTCTGGCAATGTGCCGTCCAGATGGTCGAGGCGGATACCCGATTCCATTTTCTCGGCGTTGTGGCAGCGCAAACAGAGCGTCTTCAACAACGGTTGGATTTCCTTCCGAAACGATGACTGAACCTGCTCGTCGGCAGTCTTCTCGGGCGCTCGCTGCTGGCCGTAACTTGCAGTGGCCGTAAAGCCGGTGAGAGCTAGGCAAAACAGGGCATCGGTAACAGGTCGAAAGATGGTCGATCGCATTGCGTTCTAATGGGCCCGTATGGGGTCGGGGGGGTCCGCGAATTCATCTCCAGGATACTGCATTGCTGCGTGCTTGTCGCATCCATTTTGGCAACCGGCCGCGGGACGTTGGCTACTTTGCCAATGGTCGTGGCCGTGTATAGTGGCACGGCATCCCAGATGACACGGGACCCTCATGGGGAGTAAAGCGATGCGCATCACAGACGTTGAATCAATCATTTTGCAACACGATATGGACGAGCCGCTGGGGTATTCTCAGGGCTACTACCACCAGCGAACGGCGCATCTGGTCCGCGTCCATACCGATGAGGGCCTGTTCGGAGTTGGCGAGATTTTTGGTGCCGGAAATGTGGCTTTCGCGAACCAGGCCATTGTCCACCATGTTCTTACACCCTTATTGATCGGCCGAAATCCGCTCGACACCAACGCCATCTGGCATGATCTCTACAATCATCTGAGAGATCACGGCCAAAAGGGCATGCCGATCGCCTCCATTTCGGGGATCGACATCGCCTTGTGGGATATTCTAGGCAAGGCCACTGGCTTACCCCTCTATCAGTTGCTGGGGGGGAAATGCCGGGAAGACTACCCTGCGTACGGTTACGGCATGATGTTTCAGCAGCGCGACGACCTGGAAGTCGCGTATGCCGCCGAGGCTCAGAGAATCGTGGAACTGGGTTTTACCGCGCTGAAAATGAAAATCGGCATGGGGATAGCGCGGGACACATCCCTGGCGACGGCGGTAAAACAGGGGGCAGGCGAGGGCATTAAACTGATGGCAGATGCGAATCATGCCTACGCGCCGGGCGAGGCGATCTGCATTGGCAAGGCGCTGCGGGACCTGGGGTTCTATTGGTTTGAAGAGCCAATTATGCCTGAAGACTATCAGGGCTATGCGCTGGTCCGCCAGGCGCTCGCTGGGTTGCAGATTGCGGGGGGAGAGGCTGAGTGGACTCGTTTTGGGCACCGCGAGTTGTTGACCCGGCAGTGCGTTGACATTTTACAACCGGAAGTATCTGCGACGGGGGGCATCAGTGAATTCATGAAGATCTTGGCGATGGCTCATGCTTTCGGGACGCCCGTCCTGCCGCATGTCTGGGGCTCTGACGTCCTCATCGCCTTGGACATGCATCTGCTGGCGGTGATTCCGGATCTGCCGGGAGGTTTGCACCAATTCGAACCCATGCTCGAATATGATACGACGCCCAACCTGTTCCACTCCCAGTTGTTGCGGGAACCACTCGATATCATGGAGCAAGTAAAGACACAACAAGGCCGAGTCCGGCCACCCGCGGGGCCCGGGATTGGCATCGACCTCGATCCCGATTTCATCGACCGTTATCGGGTCGCGTAGCCCCGGTGCCTGGCGTCGGGCGAACTTTGCCTGTACGACTGAACCGTTCGGACGGATGTCGCCACCTCAAGCCAGAATCTCATGGATAGGATTTCCCGTTACCAGAGAATGTGGGCGGCCGACACTATCGTAGATTCGAGTGTCGGGGGCGACTCCCAGGAGGTGATAGAGTGTGGCAGCCATGTCCGCGGGATCCCGAGGATGGGATGCGGGGTAGGCGGCCGAACCGTCTGACGACCCGAAAACCGTCCCTTCGCGAATGCCGGCGCCAGCCAACGCCAGCGAATACACCCAAGGCCAATGGTCACGCCCTGCATTCTTGTTGATTTTGGGTGTTCGCCCAAATTCAGCATTTACAATCACTAGCGTTTCTTCGAGCATTCCCCTTTCGTCAAGGTCATTCAACAGCGCGGGCAACGCTGTATCCAGATTCGGCGCCAATTGCGTTTTCATTTTCGAAAAGTTTTTGCTGTGGGTGTCCCAGGAACCAGCCGGAGTATGGCAATAGCTCACATT
>CEUS01053065.1_pt1 | contig 10539 bp, 11 predicted proteins | sample 427031 | NCBI WGS metagenome assembly CEUS01 (sample SAMEA2622837, study PRJEB7988) | marine metagenome | biome: marine biome (ENVO:00000447); feature: marine epipelagic mixed layer (ENVO:xxxxxxxxx); material: "saline water (ENVO:00002010), including plankton (ENVO:xxxxxxxx)" | depth 140 m | reverse complement strand
TCTTCTTCCATTTCTCGATAGGTTTCGTAACCGCCAAAAGCATCCAAAAAAAATACGCCATCATCAACCAGAGCTGTGTAAACCTGGCCAAAGTAGTTGCGAAGCTGGGTCCTCGTTTTAAAGATTTGATAACTGAAGTTCATCGCTAAAACCATGTCGACAGGTGGAATGTCGACTGTCAGAACGTCATCATTGAGCAGGTGTATTCGACCTGCTGCATCATCGTTCAGTTTTGAAATGTTGTGTTTCTCACCCCACCGAAGTACCTTTTTGTCCAGGTCCACTGCGTAAGCCTGGTTGTTGTCACGGCGCTGCACCCACTCGCAGCTGGTGTTGGCTGTGCCGCAGAAATCCTCGCGTAAAATTTGCGCTGTTCGGCCGCGTATAGACTGAAAAGTTTCGTCGACCATGTCGATTTCCGCCTCCACACACTGTACGGCTTTCTCATACAGCACGTGGCGATCAGCCTGGCCGGCCAGTGTCGTACCTTTGCCTCTTTGATTATTTTGATATTTTTTGTTACGACTCATAGCAAAGTGACGTCGGACTCACGTACAAGCGTGTAGATACCTCAGGATTGGTCTGTTTTGAGGTTGTGGTCTCGCAGGCTGTTAGAAATGTTGCGCATTATCATAGCCAAAGCATCGGTAAGGTTGTCGTTAATGATGACCGAAAGATTCGAGGTCTTCGCTTCTGCAAGCAGTGCTTTTTGCAACTCCCAAATGGCGTCGAAACTTTCAAGATATCGATCGGCTCTTCGATCCTGCGAGCTTTTTGATCGTCCTTGGAACTGCCGCTCAAGCTGTTTCTTGTTGGTGACCCCGAGAATGATCTGGATCACAATGGCATCAGAGTTGTGCGGAATCTTGTCAATCAGACTCGGCCGGACATGCACACCTTCAAGCAAAAGTGATACGTTTTCCCGTAAAGCCCGTTGCAGAACGGCCTCAGCTGCCACCTCAACCAGGTCCGCCTGACGATGATAGCCATCGATCACGCGCTTGCTGCTGGGAGAATGCTCTTGATGCGCCGGTAATGCCTTCCAGGCATTAAAGCTGGATTCATGCAGTTCCGGCATCAACTGTACGGCGACCATCGTCCGCATGACTTCCCGCAGCATATCTGTGGACTGGTAACGGGTTATATTAAAACGGGTTGCAATTTCCGCTGAAAGCGTACTTTTACCGACACCCGCCGTTCCGCCAATCATGATGATCAGCGGCTGGCCCGACTTCAAGAAATAGTGCCAGGCGGTGTAATTGTCGGCAAACTTGTCGCCAGCTTCCTCGCGCAGAACGTTAACGGTATAGTCACGAAGCACATCCCGGTCTATTCTTGTCTGGCGAAGTTCGAGCAAACCATCATGGATTTTATGCGTCAGCCGTTCCGCTTCTTCCATGTGCAAGCCGCAGATTTCCAGACGTCGTTGGTGCAGGTTGCGCGAGAACCATTCCTCATAACCAGTTGTGTCGCGAACCAATATCCATGCTGCATCCCGTTGGCCTGTAATGTAACTGTGTGTGGCGTCCGGGCCGAACTGCGCACTAAGCAAAGTTGAAGTCTTGTCGAGGATCTGTTTTGTTGAAATATTTTCGTCCTGATCAAAAGTATCTCGAACCTCGCACGCGATCTGATACGCTTCGCTAAAGGATAGTCCCGCTTTTTGCAGCGATCGGGTCAATATCCCACGTAGAAACGGCTGGGCCGCGCCGTCTTGATTAGTGACGTTGATTGTGGACACAAGCGTGTTTCGAGTCTTATCCGTGTTGGAGCCAAGTATCAGGTACCGATTCTACAGATTCTTTACAAACCTGATGCACCGACAGTGCAAGCCCCTATTTTGCCACTCACCTGCGTTGACTTTCAGTTACCTTAAAAAACCTGAGTCAGATGCGTTAAAACAGATTCTTTGACGACACACATGAATCACCAACAGATTTTTGGTTAGAGCATGGCCCGGCCGAAGTCCAATAGGGGTTGGACTACAATTTTGAGCACGACCATGAATACAATGAAAAGTGCGATGGGCGAAAAATCCAGACCGCCTGTAACGGGCAGCAGACGCCGGAAGGTCTTCAGCATGGGCTCAGTAAAGGTGTGCATCAAGCGTAACACCGGTGTATATCCGGTACCACTGAACCAGCTCAGCATGGCGCGAACAAAAATCGAGAAAATAATGATGTAGATTGCGAGTTTAAGAAGTTCACCCACACTAAGGAGTATAAGCCCGACTACAGCGGGGGAGTGACCAGACAACAGATTGATACCGGCGATTCGACACATTTCCAGAATCAGCAATAACACCACCGCAGCAGTATCGATGCCGGGCAGACTGGGTACGATCCGGCGCAGTCGCTTCAGCGGCGGGTTGCTGAGTTTTAAGACTGCCTGTGATATGGGGTTAAGGTGGTCTGCACCGGTAAGCCCAAACAGGAACCGCAGCATCACGATGAGGGTATACAGGCCGATGATGGTGTCGACTAGGAACATACCTGCATCACTGGCGTAATCGGTCCGCATCATTCATCTCCTAGCAGTTTGGCGAGTTCTACAGAACGCTCGCGTGCAGCATGCACCGCACGGATCAGGATCTGTTCACAACCTTTTTTGTCCAGTATTTCAACGGCGGCCTGTGTCGTGCCGCCAGCAGACGTCACGCGCCTGCGGAGTTCTGTGGGTGATTCGTCCGAGGCGAGTGCCAGCTGTGCCGCGCCCAGGGCAGTCTGGAGTGTCAGTTGCCTGGAAATTTCCGGGTTCAACCCACCTTCCTGACCAGCCTTGACCATTGCATCCATTAGGTAGAAAAAATAAGCCGGACCACTTCCCGAAACAGCTGTGACAGTGTCGATCAAGGACTCATCATCGACCCACACGGCAATACCCATGGCTTCCATGATTTTTTGGGCCTGAGCACGCTGGCTTTTGCTGACCCGGTGGTTAGCGTACATCCCCGATGCACCGTTGCCAGTCACTGCCGGAGTGTTGGGCATGACGCGGATCAGCGGCAACGGACTACCTGCCCACGATTCGATACTGGCAATAGGGATTCCCGCGGCGATAGACACGACCAAAGGTTGTCGTTGAAGCAGGTTCTCAGCGATATCCTCTACGGCACACTGCATGACCTGAGGTTTCACCGCCAGTACCAGAATATCCGCAACGTGGGCAGTAGAAGGATTGTCAGCGTAGGTCTGCACCGAAAAATCCTCGGCAAGTGCCTGTCGGATGCTGTCATCCGGGTCCGAGACAATTATGCTTTCGGGTGCTGTGCCGGATTTGACCAATCCCCCGACCAGGCTTCTTGCCATGTTACCGCCACCAATTAAACCCAATCGTTGATCAGTCATGTGCTGTATACCAATGGTTTCGTGTTGTAGCGCTTATGGTTGTTATTTAGCATCACTGCCGAGGTCCAAAGATGGCGGTGCCAATTCGGACATGGGTTGCCCCTTCTGCGATTGCGGCATCCATATCATCGGTCATCCCCATTGATAGGCAGTCCAATGGAAGACCTTTGCTTCGAAGGTGATCTTGCAGTTCGAAAAGCCGTCGAAACACTCGGCGCTGGGTCTCGAAGTCGGTGGCAGGTTTTGGGATTGCCATCAGACCACACAGACGAATATAGGGCAGTGTGAGCACGTTGTTGGCAAGATCTTCGAGGTTGTCGGCCGTGACGCCTGATTTTGTTTGTTCTTCCTGAAGGTTGACCTGCAAAAAGAGGTTCAGGGGTCCACGACTCTGGGGTCGCATCTGAGAAAGGCGCCGGGCTATTTTAAACCGGTCGACACTGTGTACCCAGTCAAAATTAGCGGCAATATCACGACATTTGTTGCTCTGGATGGTGCCAATGAAATGCCAGGACAGCGCAATGTCTGCCAATAGACGAATTTTATCCACGGCTTCCTGGACCTGGTTTTCCCCAAAATCTCGTTGCCCCAGGCTCGCTACTGCGCGCACCTCGTCTGCCGACCGGGTTTTACTGACGGCCACCAATGTGACACTGTCTTCGGGACGGCTGAATCTTTTCCCAGCCGCACCAATTGCTGAACGCACTTGGTTATAACGAACTGCGAGATCGGTATGACAGTCTATATTTGTGCGTACAGCAGGTTTCATGGGACCATCTCAGGGCGTAAAGTGTTGTGACCATGTCTAAAATATCTAGCTTGGAAGACACAGTGCCGTAAAATGCAGGCTCAAGGGCCTAATGTGGGATTATAGGCGACACGAAACCGCTTAGGGGTCGGGTCTGCGGCGGTTCTACGAACTGAGGAAGACACTCATGGATCTGTCTGAACTCTTGGGGTTTGCGGTCAAAAATGGCGCGTCTGATATTCATGTGTCGTCAGGACTGCCGCCACTGATCCGAATCGACGGAGAAATCCGTCGGGTCAAAGTGGATCCGTTAGGTGATCATGTGGTACTCGATATGATTACGGGAATAATGCTGGATCATCAGCGCAAGGAATACGAGGAACGCTGGGAGTGTGATTTTGCGTTCGAGATTCCCAACGTTGCGCGCTTTCGTGTCAATGCGTTCAATCAAGCACGAGGACCAGCAGCGGCTTTTCGAGTCATTCCTCGCGATGTGCTGACGTTAGAAGCTATTAACGCGCCGGCTGTGTTTAAGAAACTGGCTGATCGACCACGCGGACTCGTGTTGGTGACAGGACCCACTGGGTCAGGAAAATCGACCACGCTAGCTGCAATAATCGACTACATCAATGCCAATCGTCAGGCCCATATCCTGACCCTTGAGGATCCGATCGAGTTCGTGCATCGGAGCAGGAACTGTCTGATCAACCAACGTGAAGTAGGCCGCCACACGCAGAGCTTCAGTGCAGCGCTGAGATCTGCGCTACGTGAAGATCCAGATGTTATCCTGGTGGGTGAGATGCGGGATGTGGATACGATCGGGCTTGCATTGACGGCCGCGGAAACCGGTCACCTCGTGTTTGGTACGCTGCACACTTCCTCAGCCGCTAAGACGGTCGATAGAATTATCGACGTATTTCCAGCCGATCAGCAGAACATGACCCGGACGATGCTCTCGGAGTCACTCGAGGCTGTAGTGGCCCAGCGCTTATTGAAAAAAACTGAAGGAGGACGATGTGCTGCCTACGAAATCATGATCGGAACACCGGCAATTCGTAACCTGATACGCGAAGCCAAGGTGCCTCAGATTTACGGGATGATACAGGTCGGTCGAGAATTCGGAATGGTGACTATGGACCAGTCGCTTGATGCTTTGGTGACACAGAACTTAATATCTGCTGACAGTGCAAAGAGCATTGCGATCGAGTCAGGGACTTTCGAAACCCAAGCTGGTGCATGATCACCACTCTAAAAGATCTGGATGTTCAAAGATGACGATGCATGACCTGTTCAGGTTGATGGTCAAGAAAAACGCCTCGGACTTACTTATCTCGGTGGGGGCACCACCGAGTTTGAAAATTGATGGTCAGGTTCTCCCCATCAAGACGGATCCCTTAACACCTGATGTGGCACGGGATCTGGTGTTCTCGATTATGACCGAAGTGCAACATGCTGAGTTCGAGTTAGATAACGAACTCAACTTTGCGGTGACACCCGCAGACATAGGCCGGTTCCGAATCAATGTTTTTCGACAGCGTAACCATGTCGGTCTGGTTGCACGTCGGATCAGCAGTGAGATTCCCAGCCTTGAAGCGCTTGGACTGCCCGTGGCGACACTCGAGAAGATCGCTATGACCAAGATTGGCCTGGTTCTCTTTGTGGGAGGCACCGGTACCGGCAAGACAACAACCCAGGCCGCAATGGTCGGATACCGTAATCAGCATACACGGGGGCATATCATCACCATAGAAGACCCCATTGAATTTGTTCACGATCATATTAAGTGCATTGTGGATCAGCGTGAGGTGGGTGTAGATACGGAATCTTTCGACACCGCGCTCGTCAATGCAATGCGGCAGGCGCCGGATCTGATTCAGATCGGTGAGATTCGCGACGCAGAGACGCTGCGTTCGGCTCTGGTGTTTGCCGAGACGGGTCACCTGTGTTTCGCAACTCTTCATGCTGCCAATACCTATCAGGCGCTCGAAAGAATCATCAGCCTGTATCCGGGCGGGGAAAGAGACTCACTGTTGATGGATCTTTCCATGAATCTCTGTGCGGTCGTTTCGCAGCGACTCATACCCAGCAAAGGCGGATCCGGGCACGTGGCTGCGGTGGAGGTTCTGCGGAACCTGCCCTGGTTTCGGGATCTTATTGCCAAGGGGGAGATCGATCACTTGCAGGAAGCGATGGAACGTCCCTCAACCGACGGTGTCGTCACTTTCGATCAGTCCCTTTACGAACTCCACCAGAATGGTCAGATCTCACTAGAGGATGCATTACGAAATGCTACCTCCGAGAATAATCTTCGCCTCAGGATTCAACTCGAAGGCACCGCGGCGAAAGATCGCCAGGAAATCGGCTCGACACTGCACACAGTTGAGTTCTGACCTGAGGTCACCTCCTTTTTCGCACTGGACCCTACGCCATTGCCTGGGCTGATGAGCGCAGACCAAGCCCGTATGCCGTGCTCAATTCCTGGGTAGGCCCTCATAGAGTACCTGACCCGCGACCAGCGTCCACCGGACTTTGCCCGGTAGTGTCCAGCCGTCAAAGGGTGTGTTGGTGCCGTTGCTGTGCAGAAGTTCGGCATTCAGTGTCCATGCGGTGTCAGGATCAAAAATGCAGATATCGGCAGGCGCACCTTCAGACAATTGACCCAGGTCGGTTCCCAGGATCCGGGCGGGTTCTGACGTAATCGCAGCAATGGCCTTTTGGAGAGGCAGTACGTTGTCGTCCACCAACTGCAGCGCCAGCGAAAGCAGGGTTTCAACACCGGCGATTCCTGCTGCAGATTCGCTGAAAGGCGCGAGTTTGGCATCTGTACCATGGGGTCGGTGATCAGAACAAATGGCCTGTATTACGCCATCTGCAACGCCCTGCCGCAGCGCATCTCGATCAGCGAGGCTGCGCAGCGGTGGCAAGACGTGACAGCGGGTATCAAAATCTCCAATATCGCGTTCGCTCAAGTGCAGATGATGGGCAGAAACCGCAGCACTGACTGGAAGGCCTCGTTGCTGTGCTTCAGAGATTTTCCCGACCGAGCGGCCGGATGAGAGTTGGCAGATATGACCCCGCACACCAGTGGTTTCAATCAGCGCCAGTTCACGGGCCAAGGCAACGGTTTCGGCTGCTTCCGGTATAACAGGCAAGCCCAACCGAGTACTGATTTCCCCTTCATGAACACAGCCGTTACCTTTTAACCAGGGGTCAAGAATGTTCAGGAATACCGTCAGGTCGAATGTGGCGGCATACTGCATCGCCCGGCGCATGACCAGCGTGTTTTCTACCGCGTAGTCGGCATTGCTGACACCCACACATCCGGCTTCGTCGAGCGCCGCCATGTCAGTCAGCTGTTCACCCTTCAGGCCCCGGGTCAGCGCTCCCTGGGGATGCAGCCGTGCGAGCTCGATTTGCCGTGCACGTTGCCGGACCATGTGAACCATCGCAGGCGTATCGATGACAGGATCAGTATCCGGCGGACAGCAGACACTGGTCACACCGGCCGACACTGCCGCACCCAGTTCACTTTGCATAGTCGCCTTGTGCTCCTGACCCGGTTCGCGCAGTCTGACCTGTAGATCCACCAAACCGGGACACACAATCAGTCCGCTGGCGTCGATCGTACGGTCAAAAGATCCGTTTTGATCACCGCGCGGTGCTATACGACCCTCTTCGATAAAGACATCTCCAACGGCATCGATGTTGTTGCCTGGATCGATAATTCTGCCGTTGCTGACCCGGATCTTCATGGTTCGGGTTCCAAATTCTGGGGTTGAGGGCCCATGAGTTTTGCCATGATAGACATTCGCACAGCAATCCCGTTGGTGACCTGCGGCAGGATCAGGGATCGTTCCCCATCTGCGACAGAAGAAGCAATTTCCAATCCGCGATTCATCGGGCCAGGATGCATCACCACGGCGTCCGGTGCGGCCCGGGCAACACGTTCCGAGGTCAGTCCGTAGAGTCGGAAATACTCCTGTGAGCTCGGAATCAACTGCCCCTCCATTCGCTCGAGCTGCAGGCGCAGCATCATGATGACGTCAATATCGCTCAGGCCATCATCCATATCAGTAAAGGCGGTTACACCCAGACGCTCGATTTCAGTGGGCAGCAGTGTTTGTGGACCGATGACCCGTACCTCCCGGGCTCCCAGAATGTTCAGTGCATGGATCTGAGAGCGTGCAACCCGGGAATGAAGAATGTCACCGACGATGGCAAACCGTAACTGGTCGAACGCTCCCTTGTGCTGGCGGATGGTAAACATATCGAGCATCGCCTGTGTCGGGTGCGCGTGACGCCCATCCCCGGCATTGATAATGTGAACGTGCGCGGGTACATGGCGAGCAATGAGGTGGGCGGTACCGCTTGACCCATCCCGGACGACGAACATATCGGTGTGCATGGCTTCGAGTGTTCGGACAGTATCAAGGACAGATTCGCCTTTGGACGTCGACATTCGGCTGGCGTTCAGGTTAATGACATCGGCCGACAGGCGCTTGGCGGCGATCTCAAACGTAGTTCGCGTACGGGTACTGGGCTCAAAAAAGAGATTGACCACGGTACGGCCATGCAGCAGGGGTACTTTTCGAATATGGCGCTGACCGATGCTGATAAAAGATTCCGCGGTATCCAGAATTTCTATGATCGTCTCGGCGTTGAGGCCATCGATAGTCAGCAGGTGGCGTAGCTGACCGTCGGCGTCGAACTGAATATCAGGGGTCGAATTGCGGCTCATCGTTCACTGAGGACAAGGGCCAGAGTTTCCGGTCCTGTCAGTTTAATGTGCTGGTGGGCCGCCAGGGGCAGTTTAAGACCGACAACATCAGGTTGGATTGGAAGCTCCCGGTCACCTCGTTCGACCAGCACAGCCAGCCTGACACTGTCTGGCCGCCCATAGGAGAATATCTCATTGAGTGCGGCACGGATTGTACGCCCGGTCTGCAGTACATCGTCTACCAGTATCAGATGGCGTCCTTCTACATTTTCGGGTATCTCCGATGCACTGACCTGAGGATGCAGACCGATTCGAGAAAAGTCATCGCGGTAGAAATTGATATTGATGGAGCCCAGGAAGCTGGATAGATTGAGCTCGGTGTATAGCCGTTCGGCCACCCACACCCCACCGGTATGGATACCGATCATGATTGGATCCAGAGATGCAGCTGACTCCAGGTCTTTGGCCATGGCCAGGATCAGGGATTCAGGATCAGGTATCTGATTGCTCATGAAGGTAGGTTTGCAGGATCAGTTCAGCAGCAATCTGATCTCGGACTTTCTGACGTCGCCTGGTGATTCGCTTCCCGGCGGGCTGGCTTTCTCTGATCAGGGTGTCGGCGGCATCTGAGGTCAGTGTTTCATCAATATAACGCACATTACGACCAAATCGCGTTTGCAGCTGTTTGCCAAATTGACGGGCAAGTCTGGACAGCGTTGTCTCTTCTCCCGTGCCGCTCAGCGCAAGCCCGATCACAAGGGTGTCGGGTTGCCATTCATTGATCAGAGCATCGATCTTATCCCATTGCGGCCCAGCCGTGGGAGTTGGTATGGTGGCCACGCCTTGTGCTGACCCCGTGCTGTCCTGTCCCGCGGCAACACCGATTCTGCGTGTGCCGTAGTCAAATGCCAACAACGTTTGGGTCACGCGTGGCCCACCCCCGGTGCGAGTTGATTAATATCTATACCAATTTTCGAAGCGGCTGCCGTCCAGCGTTGTTGGGCCGGCACTGAGAAAATGATTTCACAGTCCGCTTCAACACTGAGCCAGGCGTTCTCCTGCATTTCCTGTTCAAGCTGTCCTTTACCCCAACCAGCGTAACCCAACGTCATCAACGAGTGGCCCGGTCCATCTGACCGGGACAAGGACTCCAGAACATCCCGCGACGACGTCAGACCGAGATTGTCACCAATGGCCAGCGTTGAGCCCCAATCACCGACCCCCTCATGCAACACCAGGCCCAATTCTTGTTGGACTGGTCCACCATAGTAGACCGGAGACTTCGCGGTACTTTCACTGGTGAGGCTCGACAGATCGAGCTGATCAAACACATCCTTGAGCGTGAGATGGTCCAGTGGTCGGTTGATCACCACCCCCAAGGCACCGTTCGCATCGTGCTGACAGATGAGCGTGACCGTTCGGTCGAAGTTCGGATCACGTAATGCGGGCATTGCGATCAGAAAGTGGTTAACAAGGCCAGGGTAGTTGTTGTTAGTGTCCATGTGGATAAAGCATCAGCGGCTGATCAGCCGGGCATTCTCCATAAACTGCCAGGTGCGACTGATATGCAGAACGTCGGTTTCTTGCAGTATGGCCTCGGGTAACGGTTCAAACGGTGCTGCAAGCGCCGTGATCTGGACAGCGGCATCGTCAAGCACCTTGATTCCTGAAGATCGTGTCACGCGGATAGACCGTACCAGACCGTCACGATCAATAGCAACGGCTAG
>CEUS01086524.1_pt1 | contig 10544 bp, 5 predicted proteins | sample 427031 | NCBI WGS metagenome assembly CEUS01 (sample SAMEA2622837, study PRJEB7988) | marine metagenome | biome: marine biome (ENVO:00000447); feature: marine epipelagic mixed layer (ENVO:xxxxxxxxx); material: "saline water (ENVO:00002010), including plankton (ENVO:xxxxxxxx)" | depth 140 m | reverse complement strand
TATTCCAATGACCCTAACTGGTTAATGTGCACGATCCATTCATCGTCCGCATTACTGTTTCTTCCATCCAGAAGCTTTAAGGATGAAAGGCTTTGAACAATTTCAAGTTCGCCTGAGGAAATTCCCAGTCCGGTTATCCTGAGCTCTTCAATGCTTGGAAGCTTCGTTAGTTGATTCAAGTTCGAGCCAGAAAATTGTTGGAGATCGACCAGGAGGCTTGCTTTGCTTTTTCCCAGTTTTTGAATGATGCCTCCGTTCTCCCTTAGCTCTTTTAGCGCAACCAATTGGTTTTTGTCCAAGAGCTCCTCCAGTGCTAAGGTGGCTGCTACTGCGGTTTTGTTCGTTGCCCCGTAATATATCCAGCGTGCTATTTTTATAATGTCCTCGGCGTTCGGCTGGTCTTCATCTTCTGGGGGCATATGGTATTCATCATCTCCCGGCATTAAAAGGTATTCCAACAATGGGCTTTCCATAGGAGAATAGGGGATGATGGGTTGCCCATCGCTACTTCCTGGAGTCAGAAGGCGTTCGTAGGTGTCGAGTCGATATCGGCTTTTCTGCTCATCTGGCCCGTGGCACTTCACGCAGTACTGATCCAAAATGGGGGCAATGTCTGCATCGTAGTCGTATTGAACTGCTTTGCCTTGGTCTTCATTCGAGGCGGAAGCTAAAAATGGCGACAATCCTATAGAAATTGCAATTACCCAAAATAAACGGCTCGCTCCGCGATCGAGCCCTACCTTTGGCAACGTCCAGGTATTTCGCTTGGGTCTCAAAAAATCGGGATATGATGAAGAGTAAGGCGCATGCCGCAATCCGTCGCGGGATCGTAGATTTCTACGTGACCAAGTGGAATGTGGACTGGAACAAAGCTCTTTGCGCATGTAGTTTTTAGTCTTGAAAAGTGTGTATTGCTATTCGTTGTGCTTTTAAAAATGTATAGGAGACTAATAAGCGGATCTTTCTTTGGACTTTTGAAGACGATTGAGGCCTAAGCGAGGATCTCAGGGATGACCTCGCCATGTACATCGGTCAGGCGTATGTCGCGACCACTGTAACGATAGGTGAGGTTTTGAAAATCGATTCCCATTAAATGTAACATGTTGGCATGCAAATGATGGACGGTCAGTTTGTTTTCAATAACCCGATACCCATACTCATCCGTCGCTCCGTAAATAGTGCCGCCTTTGATGCCTCCACCAGCCATCCACATGCTGAAGCCTTGCGGGTTATGATCGCGACCATTTGTGCCCTGAGCGAAGGGAGTGCGGCCAAACTCTCCGCTGAATACAAGCAATGTGGTGTCGAGGAGTCCGTGGGATTTCAGGTCCTTGATGAGTGCCCCAATCGGTTGGTCGACCGCCATGGCATTTTTTTGGTGGCCATCGATTAACTTGCTGTGTTGGTCCCAGCGATCGCCATTGCCGGGGTTTATGGTCAGCTCAACAAAGCGCACTCCCCGCTCGACCAATCTTCGAGCCATGAGACACTGTGCAGCATAGGCCCGTGTGTTTTTGTAGGGTGCATCCAGTCCATATAGTTTTTTGGTGACCTCACTTTCTTGGCTGATGTCTGCCACATCCGGGACTGCCATCTGCATTTTGAAGGCTAATTCGTAATTCTGGATGGCAGATTCAATGGCTTCTGCGTGTGTCATTCGCGCTTCAAGGTTGCCGTCGATCTCGTTCAGAAATTCCAATTTCTTTTTTTGGATGGCGGACGAAACTTCTTGGGGTGCAGTGTTTTGCATGACCGGATGGTCCGGCAAAAAGACGGATCCGGCATGATTGGCCGGCAGGAATCCACTTCCAAAAATTTGCATGCCGCCTGCGGGCACCTGCCCACCATGAATCACCACATAACTGGGTAGATCCTGACTGTATGTGCCCAGTCCATAAGACACCCAGGCTCCCATGCTCGGGCGACCCGATAGCTCGTGGCCACAATGTAAAGCATAGTTGGCATTTGGGTGGTTGGGCGAAAAGGCTGTCATCGAACGGATGACGCACAGTTCATCCGCACAGGAAGCGATATGTGGAAATAGGTCGCTGATAGGTATGCCACTGTCACCATAATGATGAAAATCCCAGGGACTCTTTAGAAGGTTTCCGTTATCATTAAAGACAGTGGCATCTACTTTGAATTTCGGGGGCAGACCATTTTCTTTAGCCAACTGTGGTTTCGGATCAAAACTGTCGACCTGGGAAACTCCGCCGTCCATGTAGAGGAAAATAACACTTTTGGCCTTCGGAGCAAAATCGGGTGTCTTGGGGTAGAGGGGAGATTTTGGATTCCCCCGCAGGTCCTGCTGCATCACGCCAGAAAGCGCCAGCGTACCAAACCCCATGGAGCTCTTTTTTAGAAATTCGCGGCGATTAGTCATGGTGTTATTTTAACTCTGTAGGAGGGACTTTACCGTGTCGTGGCGAAGCTGAAAGCGAGGATTGATGCCCCGATGGCTTTGGGGATCTTCTTTGAGATCGCGGGATAAAACCCGCTCTTACAATTTCGAATTGCATTGTTGGATTAGAATAGATAGATAAACTCTTTTCGGTTATAGATCAAGTGGCAGAGATCTTTCCAAACATTTGAGTTGTTAATATCCGTTTGGTATTCCTCAGCTATACTCTTCAGGAAACGCCTGGCCCAATCGATTTCTTTTTCCGTGGACGGACGACTGAACGCATTCAGGTGAATTTCGTTGATGCGGTCTTCTACACTAAGCTCTGATTGGATTATTCGATCTGCCCAGGCCTGAGCTTGTTCGTGTATGAAGGAGGCATTCATGAGTGCCAGGGATTGGGCTGGTGCATTCGTGAAGGGTCTCGCGCCGATGGGTTCGGTCGCATTCGGCATGTCAAAGGCGCGTAGGAACGAGGGAAGAAAACTACGCCGTATTTCCAGATAGACCGAGCGCCGGCCATCGCCATCTAGAGGGCCTCCGTTCGGGGTCGCTCGGCTTTTCTGCAAATCGCCGATGTAGGTCTCCACACTGGGACCAAACATTTCGGCATTCAACTCCCCACTACACGTTAGAATATGGTCACGAATAGCTTCTGCTTCCAGACGTTTTACCGGCATGTGTTGTAAAAGCAGGTTTGCCGGATCTTCCAGATTGGATTCATGACTCGGCTGCGATTTCATCTGGTAGGTTCTACTGAGCACTAGCGATCGCAATATGGCTTTAATAGACCAGTCATTTTCCACGAGCTCGATCGCCAGGTAATCGAGCAATTCCGGGTGAGTGGGTATGCGGCCCATTTGTCCGAAGTCATTCACCGTGGAAACTAGGCCCGTTCCAAAAATGTGTTTCCAGAGCCGGTTAACCAGAACTCGTGAGGTGAGTGGATTTTCTGGGTCAGCCACATGCTGAGCCCATTCCAAACGCCCACTGCCTTTGGTTTCGAGGACTTGTCCTCCCAGTCCATCCAGCCAATGCCGTGGATTCGGCTCCTGGCTGGGATTTGTGTGCAAGCCGCGGATGTAAACTGGCTCATCCTTAGGATCACCGTCTACCAGACTGCGGGCCATCCGAGGATAAGGTATTTGAGCGGCTAGGTTCCTGTAAGCTTTCATAGCTTTTTCCAGTTTTGCACTCTTGGAGAGATTAGCCTTAATAAGTCCGGCTCCAAAAAAAGCACTCAGGAGTTCCGCTTCCGTGGCATCCAGCCTGTTTTTACGGCCTTTGTCCCAAAGTGTTGTGAGGGTCGAAGGCACATCCTCATTCTTCTGCCAAAAGGTTTCCCAATCCGGTCCACCATCGAATCGAATACTGATGTAGGCATTGTCGTTCGGGTCTGCTTCAGATTCTTTGGGTTTTACGGAGTGTGTAGCCTCACCGTATTGAAAAATCTCGAAATAGGCCGGCTGACCTTCCCAAAGATAGGTTTCCATGCGGAATTTTTGCCAATGGTTCCCGTTGACCGGATGATATAATTTGGCGGTTGTCGGCCCCCGCCCAGTCAGCTCGTAGTTGCGAATCACCAGCCGGACCGCGCCGTGTTGGCCTTTCGCTTCCAGTTCAATGGGTTTGCCATCGATTATGAAGTCTGGTGACCGAATGGCGCCTGAGATCCGGGCGGTGTATTGGCCTCCGATCAGGGTGTCTCCAATGAACGCTTGTACGGATTGATCCCCATTCCCGCTGACGATTACGGATCCTGGTTTAGAAGGCTGGTCTTCAAACCCGAGGCCCTGGTGTTGCCAGTCGTCGAATGACCGGGTCAGGTCAGCGAACGTCGGAGAGGTTTCTTCCTCTTCTTTTGATTCTTTGTGGTAGCCGTGAATAGAAACTAACTCCGGCCAAAGTTTCTGCTCTTCAGGAAGCAACTTCAGCCGAACCCAATTTTCGAGAATTTCGCAATCGAGTGAATTTGCCGCGGCTTCTTTATAATAGGTGGCGAGCAGTTTTTGGAGGGCTCGGTCAAATTCGGAGTGATCGCCTGCCTGTTTTTTTTTACCGTATTTAGATTTCAATGACGCCATCCCTTCCCTGAGTTGGTAGTTTTCTGAAATTGCGTTGGCGGTGGTGAAGTAGGCGAGAGCGTTCTCCATTTCGGTTTTGGCCGCGTCGAATATCAAAGCCCTGAGACTTTTGTGCTTGGATTTGAGTTTCCGGCCAATATTTTTCTGCAGGCTTTCCGAGACCGTATTGTAATAGGTGAAACGCGAACTGCGCAGGACTCCGTAAAGGGAGTAATAATCTGCTGCGGTGATCGCATCGAACTTGTGATCATGACAGCGTGCACAGGCGACGGTTGAACCTAAAAAGGCTTTGCTGATCGTATCGATCATCCCGTCAAAGATACGTGCTTCATCATTGTGCAAATCGGGGGGCCCATGTTGTCCTTCAGTGAGGTAGACATAACCCGGTCCTTTGACGGATTCGTGGTCACCCGTGGTAGGATTTAAGCGGGGCTTTTTCAACAAGTCTCCCGCTAAGGCTTCAATTACAAACTGGTTGTAAGGAACGTCGTCGTTAAACGCCTGGATCAAATAATTACGGTAGCGCCAGGTGTAGGGCATTGTGTAGTCCTGCTCGAAAGACTTACTTTCTCCAAAGCGGGTCAGATCCATCCAATGTCGTGCCCACTTTTCACCGAAGTGTGGTGAGGCAAGCAGGCGGTCGACTTGTTTCTGGTAAGCTTTGGGCGACTGATCGTTTAAAAACGCATCCATCTCCTGGGGTGTGGGGGCCAGGCCGATAAGGTCGAAACTGAGCCGGCGGAGCAAGGTGCGGCGGTCGGTTTCCTCAGAAGGTGACCAATCTTTCTCTTCGAGTTTCGCCAGGATGAACTGATCGATGTCGTTTATGGGCCAGCTGGTGTTTTGCACCTGCGGTGGTAAATAGGCCTGCACGGGCTGCAGGGACCACCAGGATTTTCGTTCTTCTAGGTCAAACTCCGATTCAACTATAGCGCCGTTTGGTTGCCCTAAACGCGGATCAGGAGCCCCCATGGCAATCCAATCTTCGACCCGTTTAATTTCCTCCGGCGCTAATTTGTATTTTGGAGGCATCGATTCGTAATCCGGGTCTTGGCGAATCATTTGAACGAGGCGACTGCCTTCCACATCACTTGGCGCTATCGCTGGACCACTGTCGCCTCCTCGGAGCATACCGGGTTTCGAATCGAGCAAGAATCCACCCCTGATTTTTTTTGCGTCTGCCGAGTGACATTTGTAGCAGTGTTCGAAAAAAAGCGGACGGATGTTCGTTTCAAAAAAAGCCAAGTGTTCCGGTTTAAGGTCTTTCCCAAAAAGAGGCTGTAAGAAACCTCCTGTTGTCATTACCAAGATCGAGCAGATAACTGTGCCTGACGGTGAAGTTTTCAAACTAGAGTAGTTGGCGGGTATATTGTGAAGCGGGATACTTTTCAACAAGTATTATTTCAACGCATTATTCTTGGGGAATTCCAGCCATTTCGGCTTTTTAAGGCATGTTCAGGTATGGATTCTGGTGAATGTTTTTTTGCATACTCGGTAATTTTTCAAGATACCTGCTTTATCGAAATGACACCCAAATTTAAATTATTGGTGGTGTGGAGATTCGCCGGTTGCTAGTTGAAAACGAGATACCTCATCGTTATATTTCGGAACCTTTTCGCAAGCATTCTTGGATACTGGCTGAGTACCTCAAGCGATGGATTTTTTGATGAGCAAGACTAGGTCTTGAATTCGCGTCTTGCTTCCCACCTTAAAATGAGAACTTTCGTCTGAACAATTGCGGCTTATTAAAAGGTTTCCGTCTGATTGTTATGCGTTTGTTTAATTCAATCCTGATTATTCTGCCCTTTCTCGGTTTCGTTGGCGGGTTGTCAGCGCAAAGCGATACCTTGGATGGAGATGGCCGGAAAGATCTGGTTACCCTCAACGGCGACAACGGGGACTCTGATCCTTACAACACATTAAAGCGCGACCAGGGCATTCGAATATTCTTGAACCGGGGTGAATTGAACTTCGAGGAGGCTTACTTTTATCCCATGTATGGCGTATACGGGGCGGAGATCGAAGACTTCGATTTGGATGGGGATTTGGACATCGCGGCTATCGCATTCCATCCGGACTCTTCACCCGAAAAACTTGAGGATTTTGTTTTACTGGAACAATCTGGAGACCTTGAATTCTCTCCAAAAACCCACCCGGCTACTTACAATGGGCGTTGGCTAACTATGGATTCTGGCGACTTGGATAAGAATGGCGATAAAGACATTATTCTGGGAGCTGCCTATTCTCCCGTGGGCATGATAGCCAATCACGGGGAGAAGTATCGAAAGCTTGTAGAAGAGGGTCCACCAATCCTTTTTCTTGAAAATCAAACACGGTGGCCTGATTAAATATAGAATCTGCCAATTCCGGGATAATGGTATTGTTTAAAATTTTCCGGCCTATGAATAGAACACTCAAACTACATTTTTCATTATTGGTAATTGCACTTAGCATGATGTTTGTCGCCGGAGTTTCCCACGGAGATAATCACGGCAAGCCGAACATCCTGTTCATTTTTGCCGATGACCAGTGCTACGAGACCATCGCGGCCTTGGGTCACACCGACATCGATACGCCCAATCTGGATCGGCTGGTTAACAGGGGAACTCTTTTCACGCACACATATAACATGGGAGGATGGAACGGTGCCCTGTGCATCGCCAGCCGAACTATGATCAATACAGGTCGATTCATGTGGCGGGCTCTGGAGCTAGAGCCTAAGCTAAACCAGGAAATCCGGGAAGAGCGTATGTGGTCCCAATTGATGCGCAATGCCGGCTACGAAACATTCTTTACGGGTAAGTGGCATGTGAAAGCCGATACCGGGGCCATTTTCGACCACGTCTCTCACGTTCGTCCCGGTATGCCGGGGCCTGTCTATTACCCCGAAGCCTATAATCGGCCCGTCGAAGGGGAGACCGATCCCTGGGATGCGACCGATCCAAAATTCGCAGGTTTCTGGGCAGGAGGAACGCACTGGAGTGAAGTTGTCGCCAGCAATGCTGAGAATTTCTTCGATGTTGCCACAAGGAGCGACAAGCCTTTCTTCATGTACCTGGCCTTCAACGCCCCACACGACCCTCGCCAGGCCCCCCAGGAGTATTTGGATCGTTATCCGCTAGACCGAATTGAAATTCCTGAAACTTATGCGGATGCCTATCCTTACAGCGATGGAGCTAACATTGCCAAAGTTCGGGACGAGGTGTTGGCTCCGTCACCCAGGTCGGAATATGCCGTTAAAGTGCACCGACGGGAATACTATGCCATCATCACTCACATGGATGCGCAAATTGGTCGAATCCTCGATAAGCTCGAACAGTCAGGTGAGGCGGAAAATACCTACATCTTTTTCACCGCCGATCACGGACTGGCGGTTGGGCATCACGGGTTTATTGGCAAGCAGAATATGTATGAGCATAGCATGCGGCCGCCGTTAATTATCGTGGGTCCCGATATTCCCAAGGGAAAGAAAGTTGATGCGCGGGTCTACCTGCAGGATGTAATGCCTTCATCCTTAGAGGTTGCTGATATCGCAATACCTGAGTATGTGGAGTTTCAGAGCCTGCTTCCACTGATCGAAGGAAAAAAAGACAAGCAATATGATTACATTTATGGTGCCTACGAGAAGGGTAGTCAACGTGCGTTAATCAGCCAGGACTTCAAATTGATTTTATACCCCAAGATCAATAAATACCGACTCTATAATCTGGATACAGATCCGATGGAAATGGACGATTTAGCCGACGATCTGAAATATCAGGGCCGGTTGGAGCGTATGTTCGCCGAGTTTAATTGGGTGAAAAATCGCATGGACGATCCCTTGGAAATGTGAGCCGGCTCGAGCTGATCTCAGCTCCGGAGCAATCAGTTCTTCGTCAGGATCACGCGGTACTTTTGACCCTGAAACTCGAAGGTATCACCAACCGAAATCTTTTTGCATTTGCGGGTTTAGATGGTTCCGTTCACCGATAAAAACCCTTGCGAGATGAAGACGTTGACTTGACCTCTACTGCTGACCAGATTGGCACACTTCTTCAGCTTGTTCAGCTCGATGGGTGCGTTTGCTAGTTCAAGTTCGTGCATTTCATATCTGGGGAATGCGGTTAATAAAGCGAAAATTACTACCGAATCTAGGGGGGGTATCCATAAGTAAAAAGACACTATTTCAGGGGTTTTGGCTGGCAAATCGGGGTCGATTTCGCTCGTTTTACTCCTTTGGGTGTGTTTACAGTATTTATCTTATTAATACGAATTTGCTGCTTCCCCTGGAATTAAAGAATGTCGAAAAACTTAAGTGATCTTACAGGCCGTAAAGGAATTGAGGAGAACCTCTTCACCCAAATAGGTGAACTGGCCGCTGCTAGCGAAGGAACGCCTTCCTCGGAAGAGCTCGATCGTCTGGCTGATGAATTTTTGATCGGAAAGGCTAATGTATACGGATCCGCCACATTTTATGACTTCCTAAAACCGGAAAACCAAGGAAAAAAAGTTTACGTCTGTAATGGTTCCGCCTGTCTGTGTGCCGGTACTCAGGATAAGCTGATTGTCGACTTGAAAGAGAAGTTCAAGGAGGAGGAAATCGGGCACATGACCTGTCTTGGTCGATGCCACGAAAACAGTGCCTTTCAGTATGATGGTAAAAACTACAGCGCCCTGAATGCGGAAGGATTTGAAAAAGTCTTTGAAGAAAAGGGAAATAACCATGATACCTATGTGGTTAGTTCTCTGGGTCAGGCCGTTCTGACCGCTCCTTTTGAAGGCATGGAAGCCTATGCCGAACTTTTGAAAGGGGCCTTGGCAAAAGATTCTGCCGATGTGTTGGCCGAGGTTAAAGCTGCTGGCGTTCGCGGACGAGGAGGTGCCGGTTTTCCGATGGGCTTCAAATGGGAATTTGCTCGCAACAACGAAAGTGATCTAAAATTTATAATTTGTAATGCAGATGAAGGGGATCCCGGTGCCTATACGGATCGTTACCTTCTCGAGCAGCGGCCACATTCTGTAATTTTTGGAATGATCATTGCCGGGTACTGCATGAAAGCGGAGTGGGGCGTTTTTTATATTCGTGCGGAATACCCGGAATCCTTTCCAATCGTAAAATCCGCCCTAGAGGATTTTCGTGCAGCGGGCCTGTTGGGCAAGGACATCAACGGAAAAGGTTTTAACTTTGATTTCAAAATCGTTCCCGGACAGGGATCTTACATTTGTGGTGAAGAAACCGCATTGATCAGCAGCATCGAAGGGCAACGGCCCGAAGTACGCGTGCGTCCTCCCTTTCCCGCCGAGAAGGGACTGTTCAACAAACCGACGATCGTTAACAACGTAGAAACCTTGGCGGTGGTTCCCTTTATCATTAAAAATGAAGGGGCCGCTTACGCAGCTCTCGGAACCGAGAAGTCCAGCGGCACAAAATTACTGTCGCTGGATAGCTATTTTGAACGGCCCGGTGTCTATGAAGTAGAGATGGGGACGCCCCTTTCAGTAGTCGTGAACGAACTCGGCGGAGGATTTAACGAGCCGATAAAGGCCCTGCATATTGGCGGACCACTCGGAGGTTTGGTGCCTGCCGATAAAATCGATGAACTGACCATTGATTTTGAATCTTTTGATGGCGGTGGATTCCTGCTGGGGCACGCGTCGGTTGTGTGTATTCCAGAAAAGTTTTCTATCATGACATATCTGGTCGAGCTCATGCACTTTGCTGCGGTTGAAAGCTGCGGAAAGTGTTTCCCCTGTCGTCTAGGAACCAAGCGAGCTCATGAAATGCTGGAAGCTGCCAATACAAGTAGTTACAGGATTGATACAGATTTATTTGACGATTTGTTGCATACCCTCACAGAGGGATCGTTGTGCGCGCATGGCGGAGGAATTCCATTGCCAGTCCGGAATGCCCTTCAGTATTTTGAGGAAGAATTAGATCCCTACTTTTCCAGGGAGATTAGTCATGTCTAGAATAGCCTATCTAAACAATAAGCCATTTGCCATCGAATCTGGCGAAACGATGCTTTCGTTTGGGCGGAGGGCTCTCGGTCAGAATGTGATACCTACTCTTTGTGATGCGC
>CEUS01057123.1_pt1 | contig 10551 bp, 10 predicted proteins | sample 427031 | NCBI WGS metagenome assembly CEUS01 (sample SAMEA2622837, study PRJEB7988) | marine metagenome | biome: marine biome (ENVO:00000447); feature: marine epipelagic mixed layer (ENVO:xxxxxxxxx); material: "saline water (ENVO:00002010), including plankton (ENVO:xxxxxxxx)" | depth 140 m | reverse complement strand
AAAAGTCCTGGGGATTCGACCCTGAGCTAGTAACGCTTGCCGCTAATAGCGCACGATGCTAATATGTTTAGGCGATGATTAGAACGTTCCGCTACGGGGAAGCAGAGCGCCTTTTCAACAGGCGGAGGTCGAGGCGCATACCCCCGGAAATGCAGCGGACTGCCCAGCGAAAGTTAGCGGTCTTGGACGCGGCAGAAGCTCTAGATGACCTACGGGCCCCTCCGGGTAACCGGCTTGAGCGCCTATCTGGAGACAGGGCAGGGCAATATAGCATCAGGATCAACGACCAATGTCGTATCTGTTTTAATTGGTCCGATGGCAATGCTGACGACGTAGAGATTACCGACTACCATTAGGGGCCGACCATGAAGACTGAAAAACTGCCACCAGTACACCCCGGCGAAGTATTACTGGAAGAGTTCATGGCACCACGGTCGATAAGCCAATACCGTCTGGCCAAGGATATCGGCGTACACCCACGGCGTATCAACCAGATAGTCCACTGTGATCGAGCCATCACAGCGGACACGTCGCTCAGACTGTCCCGTTATTTCGGGACGTCCGAGCGCTTCTGGCTCAACCTGCAAACCAGGTACGACCTTGAAGTGGAGAAAGACCGCCTGGGCGACAGACTGGAAAAAGAAGTAAAACAACTCTCCAAACAACAGTAAGCGAACAAAAAACGGCCCCGACCAGGTCGGGGCCTCTTTTTGTGACTAGCTTCGCGGCCGAAGGTAATTGCCACGCGGCGAGCGGCAAGCTCAGTCGTCGTCTTGGCCGGGGGTGATGGGCACCAGGCCCGGTATCCACCACGTCTCCCATTGCTCGTCCACCTTGTCCTGGAAGTGCTTGATGTCTTCCGGGGTGAAGTGGGCGAACCGGCCCTGGCGCATCAGGTACTCTTCCACGGGCTTCCGCTTGCGGATGCCCTTGGCGATGGCCCGGCTGGGACCGTTCAGCATCAGTTCACCTTCGGTGACCTCATACTGGATCCACAGACCGGTCTCGATGGCCAGCATCCCCAACTCGTGGGAGTACTTGGGATCGTAGTCCCAGCCCTTGGGGCAGGGGTCGAAGCAGTGGAGGAAGGTGGGTCCGCCCACGGTCAGGGCGCGGCGCACCTTGTTGTTGAAGTCCAGACCGTAGGACGCGCAGGCCGTGGCTACGTACTTCATATCCGGGTGGCCCACCGCCATCATGGGGGCCATGTTCTTCTTCCACTTGGTGTTCATGATCCGGGTCTCTTTACCCGGAGGGCTGAACGTGGTGTGGGCGCCCCAGGGCGTGCTGCCCGAAGACTGGATGTCGGTGTTGGCGTAGGACTCATTGTCATAGCAGACGATGAGCAGGTTGTACTCCTCGTGCTGCAAAGCCGCCGATATGGCGGAGAGACCCATGTCCACACCGCCGCCGTCGCCGCAGAAGGCGATGACATTGATGGGCTCGCTCTGCATCTTGCCCTTGCGCATCATGGAAGACAGGCCCGCTGCGGTGCCGATGGCGCCGGAACCGGCCGAACCCAGCTGGGTGTGCATCCACGGCACTACCCACGGGGTGCTGTAGTAGGTGGTGTTGGCCACGTACATGCAGCCGGTGCTGCCCAGCACGATGGTGCGCTGGCCGGCGGCTTTGATCATCAGCCGCATTACCAGGGCCGACTCGCAGCCCTGACAGGTCCGGTGACCCGAGGTATAGAACTCTTCCAGGGGTATATCTTTGACTCCCCTGATGGGGGGAAGGTCTTGCACGGTTGCCATGTTTACTCCTCCCTTACGGAGACCCAGGTGGTGGTCTGTTCGATTTTACCAGTGTCGATGGCTTTTTGAGTGGTCTCAACCATCTCATCTACGTCGGTAACTTTGACTTCCCGGCCGCCCAGCCCGGCGATGAAGTTCAACATCAAGGGCCGCTCCGGCAGGGGATAGAGGGCCGAACGCAACTCCTGGAAGAGCACGCCGCCGAATTGGGGGGAGCCGTAGGAGTAGTCACGGTCGACGACCGCCACGGCCTTGGCGCCCTTCAGAGCGTTCTGTATCTCCTCGGTGGCGAAGGGCCGGAAGAACTTAATCCTCACGAACCCGACCTTCTTGCCGGCCTCACGCATGCGGCGGACGGCGACCCTGGTCGGCATGGCCAGGGTGCCCATTCCCACCAGCAGGATCTCGGCGTCCTCGGTCATGTACTCTTCGATGAACGGGCTGGGGTCGCCCCGGCCGAACACCTCTTTGAACTCGTCGTAGGCCTCGACTATGACATCGTGGGTCCGGCGCATGGCCTCGTCAGTCTGGCGCCGGATCTCCATCAGCCAGTCCTCGTTCACCTGGGGGGCGATGGTGATGGGGTTGTCCGGATGCAGTTGCAGGTCGCCCCGGGTGTAGTTGGGCAGGAACTTGCTGACCTGCTCCTGGGAGGGCACCTGCACGATGGCCTGGGAGTGGGTCAGGAAAGACCCGTCGCAGCTGAGGGCGAAGGGCAGCAGGACCCGGGGGTCTTCGGCCACCTTCCAGGCCAGCAGGGCCGTATCCAGGGCTTCCTGGGCGGTGGCGACCCAGTACAGGTGCCAGCCCAGGTCGCGGACGGCCATTGCGTCGTTGTGTTCAACACCGAAGGCGCCGGGGTCGTCGAGAGCCCGGTTGCCCACCATGGCGACAACGGGCATGCGCAGCCCGGCGGTGACGGTGATGGCCTCAAAGGCGTAGAACCAGCCCACACCACTGGAGCCTGAGAAGGTCCGGGCGCCCACGGCGGAGGCGTGCTTCACAATCTCAAACTGGGAGTGTTCGCTCTCGGCCACAATGAAGTCGCAATCGAAGGCGCCGTCGGCCTTGAGACGGGACACGTACTGCATCACCGTGTCGTAGGGTCGGATGGGATAGGCGGTGATGACGTCAACGTCGGCCAGGGCGCAGGCGATGCCCACGGCCTCACTGCCACTGATTAATTCCTCTTTGGACTCCTGAAAGAGCCCTGACTGTGCGGTGGCCATTAGGCGTCCTCCGTGGCATTGATCTCTTCAGCGTAGCCGCCGACATGGTGGAAACCGTGGCTCCTGGTCTCGGCTTTAGTCTTATCGACCAGTTCGGTCATCCACTTGTTGTAGCCCTCTTTGTCGGCCATCCACATGTCGTACTGGCTGGCGTTGTCGTTGAACTCCGGCTCGCCCACCATGGTCACGCAGTCGGGGACCGGGCAGACCGATTCGCACACACCGCAGCCGCAGCACGCTTCCATGTTGGCGTCATAGAGACCATCGGGGGTCACGTCGAAGCAGGTGTCCGGGCACTGGAGCCAGCAGAGGGTGCACTTGATGCAGGTGTCGAAGTTGATGACCGGACGCATGGACCGGGTGCTCCACTTCTTGAACACATCGCTGCGGCCGGGGGTGTAACCCTCGTCTCCGCCGCGGAAACCGCTGCCTTCCGGCACGGCACGGATGACCAGGCCCTCTTCCATGTTCTTCCAGCCGGGCATGTCGAAACCGAAGGGGGTCTCGGTGTTGCCCTCACCGGGCTCCACGAGGCGGGTGGTGGTCCGGTCGAAGGCCCGCTGGGCGGAGGCGGCCTTGGTGTCGTTGGCCGTCTGCTCCTGGATGGTCTCCATCATGGCTTCCATGCTCACCAGATCTGGACAGACCTTGCATAGAGTGCCCAGCACCCGCATGTCGGTATGGTCATCCTTGTAGACCCAGAGACCGGAGAAGCTCACGGTGCTGGGGATGATGGCCAGGTCGTAGGGGGTGTCCTTCTGATGGATATCCTCTATCAGAGAATCGGCGTCCTGGCGGGAGGTCACGATCAGAGTGCCGCCGGGCTTGGTCAGCTCGTTGATGGGCTGCAATCCGTACCAGGCCCAGGACTCCAGGCCCTTGCACATGGTGTCGTCCAGGTTGATGGTGACGTCCACGGAAGTGGCTTCGTAGACGGCAAGGCTCTCTTCCAGTTCCAGGGCGGTGTCGGCAACCACGGCGAATTGCTTGGCCGGGATTCCGTTCCTCTCGGGAGAGTCGCTGTACCGGCCAAAGGCGGTGCCGATCTTGCCGTCTTTACGTGCGGCGAAAACTATGTTTCGGACGATGTTCCGGGCCAGAGTCCGCTGGAATATGCCCCGGTACACCACCTCAACAGCTCGGGTGGCCATAGGTCTCCTCCTCAGCTTTTAGTTCCGGTGAGATTTATCTACTGCTCTATCGCTTTGACGTCTGGCCCTGGGGCCGGGACGTTTCGATACCCTGTTCGGTTATTCGCCAACGGCCGTGGACGGAAAGACCGCCGACGGCTCAACCGCGGTCAGGTGATGCTCCATGGCTTCCCGGGCGCCCCGGTGGTCTCCAGCCCGCACCATCTTCAAGATCTGATGGTGGGACTCCAGGGACCTTTCGGGCCTGCCGGGCTGCTGCAGCGACTGGTCGCGGGACTGACGCAGCACGTCTTCCACGGCGCTGACCACCTTGACCAGAGCCGCGTTGTGGGTGGCGGTGGCCAGGGCGAAGTGGAACTTGGTGTCGGCGTCCACTCCGGTCTCGCCCTCCATGATCTGGCGCTGCTGCTCTTCCAAGATGGCCGCCAAACGCTCCACGTCTTCTGGCGTGGCTTTCTGTGCGGCCAGAGCGGCCAACTGGGGCTCCAGCAGGTGACGGACCTCGAATATGTCTCTGAGCTGTGCCTCGCCCGCTCCCAGTCCGGAAGTCATAAGGGACGTGACGGCATCCAGGCTCTGGGTGTTGATGAACGTCCCGGAGCCCTGTTTGCTCACCGCCAGGCCCTGCAGTTCCAGCGTCCGGATGGCTTCCCGCACCGAACTGCGGCCGACCTTTAACTGTTCGGCCAATACCCGTTCCGGCGGCAGCTTGGAGCCGTGCTCCAGGGTCCCGTTCTGGATCAGGTCGTGGAACCTCTGGACGATGGACTCGTGGAGTCTTTGCCCCTGGAGGTTATGTAATTCGGACTGAATCATCGTTGAACATAATTGGGAACAAAATTGGTCTGACCAATCTCTGGTTCGGCAGAATTATACACCCCAGCCAGGCGTTGTCAAGGCGTGGCGGGCCGGCCGGTATTCTGCCGGTGTTATGGCAACCCGCAAGCCGTCCGAAGGGACGTTAAGTGGACAATAACGGTCCAATTGGTTGGACTAACCACCTAGCTGAGGCCCTCTGCGGGGTATATAATCTCGGCGTGAAACCCCAGCCCCGAGCAGCGGGGCTACCGAGGTGCGCTCAATTTGGATGATGTGATCGTGGTGGGGGCCGGCCCTGCCGGCAATAACGCCGCCCTAACCCTGGCGAAGAAGGGCTACGGCGTTACCGTCATCGACTTCCGTGAAAATATCGGCGATAAGCTCTGTACCGGACTGGTCGGCGAGGAGTGTTTCCGCCGCTACCCCATAGACCCCTCCCTGGTCTACCGTGAGATCAATTCGGCCCGGGTGGTTGCCCCTTCGTTAGAGGGCATCAGGTTCGAGACTCCCCGTCCCGTCGCCCGCGTGGTCAACCGCGTGGCCTATGTTTCATCCTTCGCCGACCGTGCGAGGGAAGCCGGCGCCCAATATCTGCTGGGGCAGCGGGTAGCCCAGGTGGAACAGCGTAAAGACCGTGTCACCGTCGTAACCAACGATGAGACCCTGGAAGCAAGGGCCCTGGTCCTGGCGGCGGGTTTCGGCTCCCAACTGAACCGGCAACTGGGTCTGGGAGAGGCGTCGGACTACGTAGTGGGTGTGCAGGCGTTGGTTGAAACCGAAGGTCTGGAAGATGTGGAAGTCTACGTTGGCCGTGATGTTGCGCCGGGATTCTTCGCCTGGTTGGTGCCGACCCAGCCCGGTTTTGCCCTGGCCGGACTTCTGGTGCGAAAGAACGCCTTGGAGCGTTTTGACAAATTCATAGCGGCCCGTATGGCAGAGGGCACCGTCAAGGGCACGGCTTCCAAGGCTACCTGCTGGGGCATCCCCCTCCGGCCCCTGCGCAAGACCTACATGGACCGCGTCCTAGTTGTTGGTGATGCGGCCGGCCAGGTGAAACCCACCACTGGGGGCGGCATATTCTACTCGCTGATGGCCAGCGAGTTCGCCGCCGGCGCCCTGGACGAGGCCATGCAAGGAAACCGGCTCTCCGCCAGCCAACTGAGCGCCTACCAGAAACAATGGAAGGCCCTGCTGTCCAAAGAACTGGAGGTGGGTTATTCGGCCCGCCGGCTCTTTGAGTATTTGGGCGACAGCCACATCAGCTCTCTGGTGCAGCAGGCCAGCAAGAACGGTTTCGTCGCTGAGCTGGCCAACTCCCCGGAGGTATCCTTCGACTGGCACAGTTCCATGATTGGTAAGATCATGGGCCACCCCACCCTGGGCGGAGTGCTGAAACTGGTCAATCCGCTGCTGGCTCGGATGGCCAAGGCCCCGGAGGCAACGGAGATTGCTGTCTCGGAAGAGGTAATGGCAGAGTCCATGTCCCGGGTCTAGCCTTCGTCCCTATCATCGGGCCTCCAACCGTCTACAATTAAACGTAGACGCTCACAAGTCTTGACCCTCTAAACAAGGCGGTGGACCGAATGACTCAGCGGCTCCGGGTTGTCCGTCTAGTTTTCGCGGGCCTCTTCATGAGTCTGTTTTTCGCCGGACTACTAGGGCCGGCCCTGGCCAGCGCCCAGGAACCTCCCCCATCGCCCCATGTCCTTGTTATGACCGTGGACGGCATCATCAACTCCGTCAAAGAAAGGTTCATTTCACGGGCGATAGAACAGGCCCGGGACGAAGAAGCGGAGCTGTTGGTCATCCAACTGGATACCCCCGGCGGCCTGCTGGGTTCCACCAGGGAGATCGTTGAGCTGATCTTGGAGTCCCCTGTCCCTGTCGCGGTGTTCGTCTCTCCCAGGGGAGCGCGGGCCGGTTCCGCTGGGACCTTCATCACAGCGGCAGGCAACTTCGCGGTGATGGCCCCCGGCACCAACATCGGTGCGGCCACACCGATTTCCGGCACTGGAGAGGACCTGGAGGACACCCTGGCGACCAAGATCGAAAACGATGCCGCCGCTCTGATCAGAAGCATCGCCCAGGAGCGGGGCAGGAACCAGGACAAACTGGAGGAGACGGTCCGTTCGGCTGCCTCGTACTCGGCCCAAGAGGCTTTGGCCGACAACGTGATCGACTTCATCGCCGACGACCTGGATGACCTTCTGGCCAAGTTGAACGGGCTCACCGCGGAGACGTCTCTCGGCCCCCAGGTATTGGACACCCGTGACTTGGTACAACGCTCCTTTGGGAAGAGCATTCTAGAGCACTTCTTGGAGTTCATATCCGACCCCAACGTCTCGTTCATCCTGCTGACTGTGGGCGGACTGGGCATCATGGTTGAGTTGTTCAACCCTGGGCTGGTCGCCCCCGCCGTGGTGGGGGTCATCTGCCTGCTCCTGGCCTTCTTGGCACTGGGCAATCTACCGGTGAACTGGGCCGGCGTGGTGTTCGTCCTTCTGGCTATGGTGCTCATTGGACTGGAGGTGGTTGTCGCCGGACTCGGTATCCTTGGCGCCGGCGCCATAGTGAGCCTGATGGTGGGCGGACTGTTGCTGTTTTCCCAGTTCGGTGACGCCTCTCCGACGCTGCCGGACGTGTCGGTTAACAGATGGCTATTGGCGGGCACCGGGGCCGTGGTCGGCCTATCGTTGGTGTACGTGGTCCGCGAGGCCTATTTGTCCCGCCGCCAGGTGCCGCCGGAAAGGGAGTCGGTCCTGAGCGGGGCCGTGGCCATGGTTACCGGGGAACTGGCCCCCCAGGGCGTCGTCATGGTGGGCAACGAGACGTGGACAGCCATAAGTGGAGATGGTAGTGTGATAGCCGTCGGCGAACAGGTCGAAGTAAGGAGTATGGACGGCCTAGTTGCGACTGTTTTTCGACGAAATGATCCAAATACTCAAGTCAACTCGTAATAGACCTGAACGGGATGGGATTCCCGGACCACGGTAATTCGGGCATGCGAAATAAGATCTAGATACAGTGGGGAGGACGATATGGCATTCGGTCTGATACTCGTACAGCAATACCAACGTTTGGTTGTGCAGAAATTTGGCACCTTCACCGGCACTCGCCGGTCGGGGTTGCACTTTCTGATGCCCATCGTTTACCACGGCACCAAGGTAGACCTTAGAGAGCGGGTGCAGAGGGTGCCGACCCAGAAGTACATCACCGCCGACAACGTGGTGGTGGATATGGACTTCGTCATCTACTACCGGGTGATCGAGGACATGGCCGAACGGGCCGTGCTGGAGGTCCAGAACTTTGAGCTGGCCGTGGTGAATCTGGCCTTCGCCACACTGAGGGCGGTGATCGGCTCCACCACCCTTTCCGACGCTCTGGCCGAGCGGGAGCGGATCAGAGATGCCCTCCAGGTGAGGATGGACGAGGTCACCGAGCGCTGGGGAGTTAAGATATCCCAGGTTGAGATCAATGAGATCGACCCGCCTCCCGGTGTGAAGGCTGCCATGGAACGGGAGAAGTCGGCGGAGGCCATCAAGACTGCAGAGATCACCGAGTCAGAGGGCGCCCGCCAGTCCCAGATCAACCGGGCCGAGGGTGAGAAGCAGTCCAACATCCTCACTGCGGAAGGTGAACGCCAATCGGAGATTCTGCGGGCAGAGGGCGAGCAGCAGGCGGCGGTGCTCCGGGCCCAGGGATTCAGCGAGGCCCTGGAGCGCATCAACGCCGTGGCCAGTTCGGCCGACGGGCGCACCATGAGCCTGCAGTATTTTGAGACGTTAAAGGGTCTGGGTGACAGCCCTTCCACCAAATGGATATTTCCCATGGAGTTCACCTCCATGCTGGGGAATTTCCTGGGGATGGGAGGCTCCCGGGGCAATGGCGACGGCAAGTCTGATTGACCACCGCCGATGGGAAAAAATAAAAAGACCGGGTCTTCCAGTCAATGGAAGGCCCGGTCTTTTGTTTTACACAGCTAGACGGTTTTGGGTTGAATCAGTCCGTAGTTTCCGTCTCCCCGCACGTATAGGACGCCGTGCCGGTCCGACTCAGAGTCTAAGAACATGTAGAAGGAATGGCCGAGGAATTCCATCCGGGTGCCGCTTATTCCACACTCATCGGTTCCATCTCGAATTCCTTGACGCGCACAATCTGCCCGTCCGGGAAAAGGCCTGAGACCGTTTCCAGCCCGCCGGAGGGGTCCTCGCGGGGTCCGGCGTCACCGGGCGAAATCTCCTCCAGCGATTGGTCTATGGCGCGGGCGCCGTGGCGGTTGCGTTCGCTGCGGTAGGCGTGGCTTTTGTACCGTTTGATCTGTTGGTCCAGCGCCTTCGCCACCGAGTTCACCGCCGCCTTGGTATTGGCTACCCTTCGCTGGGCCCGCAACACCGCACCGGCGACATTGAGGGTTACTTGGGCCATGATCCGGTCATTGGCCGATTGGGTGGCTTAGTGGGCCAGTTCTACGGTGGCGTCTGAGATTCCAGGCAGGTGGCGGTTGATTGGCTCCAACTTGGTAGCGATGTGCTCCCGTGTCCTGTCGGAGATATCCATGTTGCGTCCGTGTACATGCAGGTCCAATTTTTACACCTCCTCTGAATGGCCTAGAGAAAGATGGCCGGCTGGATATGGGATGCATCCACCCAGCCTCTTCCCATCCCACCATAGGTTCCTGCCAGAGGTGGGACAAGCCTCAATGTGCCCCCAAGTAATGGGACATCCGGCCCCTAATCCGATGCACCGGGCCACGTTGGTCTGGGCGAGTCAGCTCCAAATGCCGGGGTAAAAGATATGCCCATGGCCGGGCGTAACGTCCGGTCATGGGCATTTTGATTTCCGTTTTAGGGTTGTTAGTTGGGTAGTTTTGGTAGTACCAGTATTCCTTCGTCCGGGTCTCCCAGGACATCGGTGTTGGAGGTTGAGTGTAACTGGCCGGTGTACGCGTTGATTATTGCATCGCAGGCATTCCGGTCCAGGTCGTCGGCGTAGTGCTCCGTTCCTGAGACCAAGGGCGCCAGATGACCGATCATATAGCTCACGCTGTCGGAGCTATTCTTTGGCGGAACCTTGTCGCCAAAAAGCACCGTCTTGGTGGCGTGGGGATAGACCTCGATTACGTTATAGCCGGCGGACCTGAGGCCGTGGCTAAGACGCATCCCCCGGTAGATCAGGTCCCTGATGATGGAACCTTTATTTGTGTAGAAACAGCTGATCCCCATCTTGGCCAGTTCCAGTTCCAACAACCGGCCCTTTCTTTCCGGCACCGAGAACCGGCAATCACATGAAGGGTCCAGACAGCAAAACCCGGATGGCAGGTTGAGCGGTGCGCCGATGGCGACCAGGTCAGGCCGTTCCTGTTTCACCATCTTGGCCAGTTCTATATCCTCGTGAAATGAGCCAAGCCAGGTCAATCGCGAATATGAATCTAATATTGCTGCCGCAGAGGGATTTTTATTGGATGCCCGTAAATCGACTCCCAAGACTGACATTATGTTCTCCAGCTCCGTGAATCGGAATAGGTATCCCCCCCTTTGCGCTAGGGGGCGTCCGCACGGCCTGAGGGATTCCAGTGGAGCTACACAGCCGTGCTAC
>CEUS01146774.1_pt1 | contig 10552 bp, 7 predicted proteins | sample 427031 | NCBI WGS metagenome assembly CEUS01 (sample SAMEA2622837, study PRJEB7988) | marine metagenome | biome: marine biome (ENVO:00000447); feature: marine epipelagic mixed layer (ENVO:xxxxxxxxx); material: "saline water (ENVO:00002010), including plankton (ENVO:xxxxxxxx)" | depth 140 m | reverse complement strand
TCCGGCCGCCGAGGCCTACCGGTCGCTGCGCACCAACATCACGTTCTCCCGCCCCACATCGGCTCCCAAGGCGTTGGTGTTCACCAGCCCAATGCCTGGAGACGGCAAATCCACGACTGCCGCCAACATGGCGCTGGTGCTGTCCCAACAGGGGGGGCGGGTGCTCCTAGTGGATGCGGATATGCGGCGCGGTACGCTGGACGAGGTGTTTCGCGAGACGCGGGAGCCCGGGCTCTCGAACGTACTGGTCGGGGCGGTGGGTCTGGACGAGGCCATCCGTACACTGGAGATGGAGCCGGATCACACGATGGATTTCATCACATCAGGCACCCGGCCACCTAACCCCGCCGAACTCTTGTCCTCAGAGCCGATGGGTCGGTTCCTGAGCGAGGTGAATGAGCGTTACGACACCGTCGTATTCGATGCGCCGCCGCTCAACGTGGTGACCGACGCTGCGCTCCTCGGTACCCGGACAGACGGAGTGGTCCTCGTGGCCCGGGCGGGGGTTACCGAACAGGAATCCCTCGAGTTTGCCGTGAGCCAGATCGAAGGGGTGCGGGCCCTGCTCCTTGGCACGGTCCTCAACGGGGTGGATGAACGCCGGCAGTTGTATTACGGCGTCAAGGGTGCCACCAAGGCGCATGGCTACTTCGACCGATCTTGAGAGAGGTCGCTGCGCTTCTCAGCTAGGCTTCTTCTAAGCCAAGCTAAGCTGGCCAGTCGATCTTGCGCAGACCAGTGATCCGGCCGGTCCTCTGCGTTCTCGGTGTCCTTGCGCTCGGGTCGTGCCTGTCGGGCACGGATGCGCAGCCGCTATTGGTTGAGTTGGTGGGTGGAGATCAGCAGCCTGCCTTCGCCGGCGAGGAGCTGAAGGAGCCGTTGGCGGTGCGTGTCACGCGCGGTGGCGTCCCGCTGCCCCATCTTAGCGTTCGCTGGCGGATCATTGAAGGTGGCGGTGCGCTCGACGAACCGCTTTCACACACTGACTCTGCCGGTTTAACGAGTGTTCGCGTGATCATGCCCTTAGAGGGCACGCAAGTGCTGATCTTGGCCGAGGCGGAAGGCTCGTCGGCCACGTTCCGCCTCTACCCCACACGGATCTTCAGTTTTATCGGTGCTGGCTACGGCCACACGTGTGCACTTTCCACGACTGGCCATGCCTATTGTTGGGGCCGGAATAACAAGGCGCAGCTGGGGGACGGCTCCGAGACAGAGCGTGCCATGCCCGTGCCGGTGAGATTAGGGCTTCAATTCGAGTCCCTGGCGGTTGGCTGGTTCCACACCTGTGGTCTGGTACCAAGCGGCCAGCTTTTTTGCTGGGGGGACAACGGCAGTGGCCAGCTCGGCGTCGGCGACCTTTTCCTGCGCCATGCTCCTACTCCGGTGGCCAGTGAAGAACGCTTCGTGTCCGTCTCGGCGGGTTACCTGCACACGTGCGGGATAACGCTGGACGGCACCTTGATGTGTTGGGGCGCCGACGACCACGCGCAATCAGGACTGCTTGGGATGGCCGAGAGCGCAACGGCCTTTACACGCGTCGCCGCTGGCGAATTTCACTCGTGTGCGTTGGCACTCGACGGTGCGGCCTATTGCTGGGGCTTCAACGGGGATGGCGAGTTGGGTACGGGTGCCACCTTCGGTGCCACCGAGACACTTCCACAAGCCGTGGCCGGAGGCTTGCAGTTCACCGACATTGTCGCGCACTCGCGCCATACCTGCGCTCTGGCTACCGACGGTACCGCCTACTGCTGGGGTCGCAACGGAACCGGTGAAACCGGTCAGGACCCTTTCGTTCGGACAAGGACACCGTTGCCCGTAGGCTCAGCACTCTTCCAATCGATCAGTACTGGCGATGTCTATTCTTGTGGCGTGCTGGTAACGTCGCTAGCCGCTTGCTGGGGGAACCAAGCGGGCGAGGATGGAGATTTCAAGGTTCCGAGCGCCATCTCTGGTTTAGCCGATGTGAGTCTCGTGAGCGTCGGTTTTGCCCATACCTGCGCTGTGGCCGCATCTCAAATCTGGTGCTGGGGAGATAACAGTTCGGGTCAGCTGGGCGTACCCACGTCGCAGAGTTCGTTGACGCCGGTCCGGGTCGTATTTCCGCCATGAGCCAGGTATCGGGGAGTGACAGTCTACGTTCTAAAGTGCTGCGTGGCGGTGCGTACCTCGGATTCCGCCAGTTGGCTGGCCTGTTCATCAACGTGGTGGGGATACTCTTGCTCACGCGTGCGCTGGGGCCCGCGGCGTATGGTCGGTATGCCGCCGCTCTAGGGTTGTTCGGTGCTCTCCAGTTGGGAGCACAGTTGGGCATCGGCGTATTCTTGGTGCGAAGCGAGCGTCCCATTGAACGGGATGGTCTGGACGTGGCTGCCTCGCTGCTGGCGCTGTCGGGGATCGTCGCCTTGGTTGTGGGCGCGCTGCTTGCGTTCTGGTTCGACCAGTGGACCCGGATCGAAGGTGTCTCCAGCACGGCGCTGGCGTTGCTTGTTGCTCTGCCGCTCATCAACGTCGCTCAGGTGGCCACCGCTCAGCTCGACCGGGCCTTGGACTACAAGCGTGTCGCCTGGATCGAGCTCGCCAGTCAGGCCATGTTCTTTTCAGTGTCGGTTCCTCTTGCCTTGGCCGGGTTCGGCAGCTGGGCGGCCGTCGCGGGCTGGTGGTGCCAGCAGATCGGCCTGTTGGTGGGAACTTCGTGGGCCGCTCGCTACGTTCCACGACCCGCCTGGCAGCCGGCTCTCGCCCGTGAGATGCTCTCCTACGGATTTTCCTATTCATTGTCCATCTGGATCTACCAGTTGCGCCGGCTGGCCAATCCAATCGTCGTGGGCCGTTACCTGGGAGCCGAAGCGGTCGGCATTGTGTCATTGGCTACCCAAATCGTGACGCAGCTGGGTTTTGCCGGCGTCATCGCATGGCGAGTGTCAACGGCTTCTCTGGCCCGTGTGCAGTCCAGCGCAGACCGCCTCGTTCGAGCCATCACCGACGGGATGTGGCTTCAGGCCCTCGTCGTGGGACCCGTGCTCGTCCTGTTCGCCTGGGTGGCTCCCGCTCTCCTGCCTTTGTTATTGGGCAGATCGTGGGAACCGCTGGCCACGGTATATCCTTTTCTCGCTCTGAGTTTTCTGGCGAACGCCATGTTCGCGCTGCATTCGTCTGCCCTGTATGTCGTTCGCCGTAACCTAGACGTGGGCATCGTGCATTTTGTGCAGCTGGTCCTGCTATTCGGAGTAGCCGCTGCGGTAGTGCCACAGGCTGGTCTCGTGGGCTATGGCGTCGCCGAAGCCGCCACCATTGTCAGCTATCCGCTGATGCACTTGTTCGTGCGTCGCCACATGGGAAAACCAAGTTACGGGCGCGCGCTAGCGGTGACCTCCTCCTTCAGCGTTGCACTTTTCTTTAATTCGTTAGGGTGGGTCAGCGGCCTGGGTATACTGGTGCTGGCTTGCGTGCTGCCTTCTTGGCCAGAGACGCAGAGGCTCGTCGCCGATCTGCGTTCGGCAGCTGCGGCATCTTGATGGACGTGGGTGAGCGTTCCGTCAGCGCGGTCATCACCAACTACAATTACGGGCAATTCCTGGGCGAGTGTGTCGAGTCCGCGTTGGCACAGACACGGTCCCTGCACGAAATCATCGTCATAGATGACGGCTCGACGGATGACTCGCTGCGGGTTCTGGCTTCGTTTGGGGCACGCATTCGAGTGATTCGTACGACGCATAGTGGACAGGCTAGGAGCCTCGCTCGCGGGATCGAACAGTGCGAGGGCGATGTGGTGTGCCTACTCGATGCCGACGACGCCTGGCATCCCGGAAAAGTCGACTGCGTGCTCGACGTTTTCCAGGCGCATCCTCGAGTACAGTGGGTACGGCACGCGCTCGAGGTGGTAGATGGAAAAGGCCGGTCGCTGGGTCCCACGGTACCGGACATCCCGCGAGATGCTCCCGTGCCGCCGAGGGCACAACCGATCATCGAGCGCACGCTTACGGCTGCCACCTCAGGTTTCAGCCTGCGTCGCGATATCGCCCGCCGCGCCCTTCCGTTGGTTGCTCAACCCATCGGCTTTGCGGGCGACGTTTCCTTATCCTGGGACGCAGACGCATACCTGTTGGCGCGGCTTACCGGACTTGGTGCATGGGGCTACTCGCTGGCCGCTGCACTGGGATGGTATCGCCGGCACGATGCCCAACAGTTCGTGGGATCCGACGATCTGCTTCGGCTGGTCGAACGACAGATTGCGGTGGGTAGGGTCCTGGTAGAGGTGTTGGGTACCGCCCCTGGCAGCGCTGTAGCTGAGCATAAGCATCGCTTGATTGCAGCGACTCTCCGCGGACAGCCGGTTCTACATAAGGAGCGCATCGGTCACGGGAGGCGTGGCTTGGGGGCGGCTCTGCGGGCGTTCCAGATTGAGCCCGGACTCGGACTGCGCCAACTCGGTGCCCTGGGGCTGGCCTTCTTGGCTCCCGGCCTATGGCTCCAGCGGCTGAAGGACCGGCAGGCTCTCGGCGACACCTCATGAGAGTCGCATTGCTCACCAACTTTATTGCGCCATACCGGTTGCCGGTGTTCCGGGCACTGGCCTTGCAGGTTGGCGAAATGCGCGTTCTGCTTTCCACCGTGATGGAGGATAACCGTGCTTGGGCTGTGGATTGGTCTGGCCTCGACGTGGTTGTGCAGCGCACGCTCACGGCCCCACGCACCTGGCGGGGTGCCGGGTTCCGGGAACGCATCCAGTTGCATATTCCCCTCGACACGGCTAGCCAACTAGAGCGTTTCCAGCCCGAGGTAATAATCACGGGCGAATTTGGGGCACGCTCGCTTTCCGCAGTTCGTTATGGGCGCAGGCATAGGGTGCCTGTCATTCTGTGGGCCACACTCACCGACCGCCTGGAAGCACAACGCGGACAATTGCGCAGGGCATTGCGCAATTGGTTGTTGCGCCGGGTAGACCGAGTCATCGTGAACGGCGAGTCAGGCGCACGCTACATACGGCTCTTCCGATACCCGCACGCCCGCATAGCGCAGATACCCCAGACCACCGAACTGCGACCCTTCCTGCAGTTGCCGCTGCAACGCAGGCCGAGCTCAGCCGCTCGTCACCTTCTCTACGTGGGCAGCGTCAGCGAGAGAAAGGGCATCGCACTCCTGCTTGCGGCTATGTCCCAACTTCAGGAGCACCAGAGAGTGCGCCTTGACATCGTGGGGGATGGGCCCTTGCGGGTTCCGCTCGAAGAGCAATACCGGGATTCCGGGTTGATGTTGAATTGGGTCGGTAACGTGCAGTACGACGAGTTGCCCAGATGGTACGGCGAGGCTGAGTTTCTGGTGTTTCCCACCCTGGGTGACGAATGGGGTCTGGTGGTGAACGAAGCGCTGGCGGCGGGTTTGCCCGTGATCGGAAGCAGCTACAGCCAGGCGGTGGAAGAACTGGTGCGGTGCGGAGAGAACGGCTGGGTATTCGCGCCGGAGAGCGTAGGTGCGGTCCAGCAGGCTATTGTCAGTGCCCTTGCTTGTGACCCGGCAAGCGTTGCTACCATGCGTGAGGCAGCCCGTTCGAGCGTGGCCCACCTGGAACCCACGGCGATTGCCCGACGTATGTTCAGCCTGTTGCAGCAGACGAGGTTGGAATACTGATGACCAAGTTGATTGCAGTGCTGGTGACCTGCACGGCACTATCTGCCTGTTCGGATCCGTTAGCCCCCCCGCTCAGCCAGTTTTTCAAAGCCGTCACTGCTCGCGGTGGGCACTCATGCGCTTTGACGACTGACGGCAAGGCGTACTGTTGGGGACGGGGCGCGGACGGTGAGTTGGGTACGGGAGACACAGAAGACCGGTTCGTACCCACGGCCGTTCAAACTACGGAGCGCTTCGATGACATCAGTGCCGGCGAAGCGCATACCTGCGGTTTGGCACAGGACGGGCGTGCCCTGTGCTGGGGATGGAACGGCTTTTATGAACGTGGAAACCCAACGGATCCGCGCAACAGCGTCCCCGTGGAAGTCACCACCACGCTCAGGTTCAAGGCCATCAGCGCGGGGGCGCACCATACGTGTGCCATTGCGCTGGACGACGTCGTGTATTGCTGGGGCAACGGCCGTTATGGCCAAAATGGGAATGGCTCAGGTAACACGGTCATCTGGCCCCAGGCCATTGTCGGCGAGCTGCGCTTTGAGAGCATCAGTGCAGGTGCCTGGCACACCTGCGCTCTGGCGAGTGGAATCGCTTATTGTTGGGGCAGGAACGATTCCGGGCAGCTCGGCACAGGATCGTCAGCGCTGACCCGGCTCGATCCGGCGGCGGTCCAGGGGGCGCCCCGGTTTCGGCAGATCAGCAGCGGTCGATCACACACTTGTGCGGTCGGTGAGGATGACGGTGCCTACTGCTGGGGTAGCAACGAGCACGGCGAGATGGGGGATGCTAGTGTATTCCGCGAAGGCTTGGTCGGGTCGTCTTCGCCCACGCTCATTCGACGACTGAGCGCGTTTGCGATCATTGCTGCGGGAAGCAGCTACACCTGTGGCGTGGAAAAGCCCACAGGTAATGCTTGGTGCTGGGGCCGCAATGATGCTGGCCAACTGGGTGTCGGGGATGTAGAAGCTCACTACGTACCCCAGCCGGTCCACCTGCAGCCCGGTAGGCAGCAGACGAGTGAACTACTCACGGTATCACAGCTTGCCACGAGCGGCGCCACCCACGCGTGCGCGATTGCGGAGGGATCGTTGTACTGCTGGGGCAGCGGCTTAGAAGGACAGCTTGGTGCAGAGTCTAGTATGCAGAGCTTCATGCCTCAGCGCACGCAGTAGCTACCTACTGTAGGTTTGGTTGCCAGGTCAAGCGAAGATCCAGACCCCAGTTCGTTTCGATTTGTTGGTTGGTACCTGAAGTTCGCAGTACCAGAAAGGAGCGGTCGTAACGCCGGCTGGCCGAAATTCCTGCCTGCAGGTGCACGGAACCCAGAAAGCGCGTGGCGTGAAGCCCGCCAGTGAGCTCTACGTCGTGGCGCGCTTCGCCGTAGCGACGTGAGAATTGTCGGTAGTACGTATCGTCATCGTAGCGCGTTCGCTGGATGTATCCTCCTAGTAAGCCACTCTCACGAAAGTGATCGAAGCCGATCACTTGGACATCGGATCCTGGACCGATGGCAGCCCCAAGGAGCTGGCCCCGATGGGTATGTCCCTGCGTTACCGGACGGTGTGTGTAGTACGAAAAGAACCCTTTACCGGCCCGTACCGGAGCCGATTCTCCCAGGTGGACCAGCTCTCCCCAAAATCGCGATACGGACGTGCTTGTCTTGAAGATCTTACCGAATCCTAGCCCGTAGGCCTGTGTCCAATCCGGCTCACGCAACAGGTCCTGGAAATTGAAGAACCGGTCTTCACGCACCCATTCTGCATGGACCTCGAAACCACCTTCTGGAATCGTCCACGAGACGAACACTGCACCCAATCCATTCTCCGGTAGGTTCGTGCTCACCCGTGAAAACGCGGGTGAATCAATAAAGCGGTCTAGGTAGAAGCCGAGAGAGTGACCGCCGGGACGTTCAGCCAGATGAGCGATACGACTGGCCCCCAGCTTCAATCCCGGCACGAATGTAGGCTCAATCGATACAGCCAGGGCCGCGAACAAGTGTTCGTCGTTCTGACCGCTGCCGTCGAAGTAGTCAGATTCTTGAAGCGCGCCCCATACCACGTGTGTATCCACGTTGAACCAGGCCAGCCGGACCGGTGTGCGTGTACCGAACCGTACGTGCCAGAAGCCCGGCGCCGTGTTGCTGAGCATGATTGGGAACACGTCGCTTGCGCCCATCCAGAGATTTTCGTGCGATAACGCTGCGCTGATGGGGCCCGCGTCCAACCTGATGAAGCTTTGGCCAGCGTCCACGCTGCCGAACGATGCATCACCGAATCTTTCAGGGTAGTCGATTACTCCCGGGTGATTAACATTGGCAAAACGGGAGAGTCCCAAGATAAGGGTGCCGGGCGGTCGCAAGCTCATGGGCACCCCTTCCATGTGGAAGGCTGGGGTCTTGAAGTACTTGTTTTGCTGCCAGACGACGGTGGGCTTCAATCCGATCGTGAGCCATCGCCACTGCACTTCTACCCCGCCGGTGAGTGCGGCTGAGGTGCCCACACCCGCCCAGAGCAAGCCATCATTGATCGATTTAGGGTAGGCAGAATTGCGCACGGCGTGGATCTGAAGTGGGGCCACGTACAGCTTTCTTTGATCATCCGGAACGCCCCACGAGCGGAGCGCAGGAAACGAGTCGACGCATAGACGGATCGGTGACGCGGCGGGAAGGAAAAAATGCGGGCGTTGCGCACCCAGTTCTTCGGCCGCTCGCACGAGTTCGGTGCGCTGGCCATCCATGCTCAAGCGAATCGCTTGGGTGCAGGGATCCGCGCCTGAGCCGGACACCACCTGGACCGCAGCAAGTAAAAGCGTCCCTGTAAAGACCATCAGTTCAGCTCACGCGTGAGTTCTGAGGCGGGTCTGGTGGCGGCGTTCCGGTGGGCATGAGTGTAGGATAATGCTTTCCCTCTCCGTGTGGGCAAGAACTGAGTGCTCAGGTTGATGTGTGTGAACGGGCTGCTGGCACCAGTGCGTCGCGGAAAGCACCCACGTGGGGCTGCCGGAACGGCATAGGTATAGGGCCCCGGTCCGAGTCCACCAGGAGCTCATCCGGAGATAGCATGATTAGGCCACCCATTTGTCTAGGAAGCCGGGACCAGTTCACTCCGGGCTTTGCTGTGTGACCAGGCACCCCTATCTTGCCTACCGCAATCCTTTATTACTCCTTCCAGGCCAATGGTTTCTCCGTTTCCATTTATTAGTTACAAGTCGGTGTGTTGCTGGCTTTCGGAGCGGAGAAAGCCGGTCCCCTACACAGTGTACCCTTACGGTGTGTGGGATTCGCGCAGTGACACAGTCCCGACGCCAGAAGAAGTGGCTACCACATTTCTCGGCGCTTGATCCGGGTTATCACCGCGCCGTCGTGAACATCTCCGTAATCGGGACCGGTTATGTCGGTCTGGTCGTGGGCGCGTGCCTGGCCGAGACCGGCCACGACGTCGTGTGCGCGGACGTCGACGAGGGTAAAGTCGCGTGTCTCAACCAGGGTGAGATCCCAATTTACGAGCCTGGACTCGAGCCGATGGTGAGGCATAACCTAGCCGAAGGACGGCTTCGCTTTACCACCGATGTCGCGCAGGCCGTCCGAGACTCCAGGATTATCTTCGTTGCCGTGGGCACTCCCCCCGGAGAGGACGGTTCAGCGGACCTCCAGCATGTGCTGGCAGTGGCCGGGACCATCGGGCGAGCTATGAATGGTGATAAGATCGTGATCACCAAGAGCACAGTCCCGGTGGGTACAGCTGACAAGGTGCGGCAGGCGATCGCGGTCGACGCCACGCACTCGTTCCACGTCTGTTCGAACCCGGAGTTCCTGAAGGAGGGAGCCGCGGTCGAGGATTTCATGAAGCCCGACCGGGTCGTGCTCGGGGTGGACGACCCCGGGGCAGCTGAGGTGCTCCGTACGCTGTTCGAACCATTCGTCAGGACTGGCCATCAGATCATGATTATGGACGTGGCGTCCGCCGAGATCACCAAGTACGCGGCTAATGCTATGCTGGCCACCCGGATCAGCTTCATGAATGCGGTTGCTCGTCTGTGCGCTGCGACAGGCGCCGATGTGGATCAGGTTCGGACGGGGATCGGGTCGGACTCACGCATCGGGCCTAGCTTTCTGTTCCCGGGGGTGGGCTACGGCGGAAGTTGCTTCCCGAAAGACGTGAAGGCGCTCATACGCACGAGCAATCAGCTCGGGTTGGACGCTTCCATCCTCGAGGCTGTGGAGGCTGTGAACGACAGCCAGAAACGGCTGCTGCTGGATGCGATCGTGGCGCGCTTCGGTGATGATCTCTCTAGCCGGATCTACGCGATCTGGGGACTCGCGTTCAAACCGAACACCGACGACATGAGGGACGCCCCGAGCTTGGTGACTATGGAGGGTCTAATCGAGCGTGGGGCTCGCGTCGTGGTTCACGATCCGGTTGCAATCGAAGAGGCCAGGCGCCGCTTGGGGGACCGGGTCGAATATCAAGAGAACAACTACGTTGCGCTCGAGGGTGCGGACGCCCTGGTGATTCACACCGAATGGCATCCCTATCGTCGCCCGGATTTTCCTCGCATGAAGGAACTCCTTCTACAGCCCGTGATATTCGACGGTCGCAACCTCTACAAGACGGAGATGATGGAGGCCCACGGATTCGAGTATCACTCTATTGGGAAGCCTCTGGTGGCAATGTCGGGAGATCGAGAGTGAGGGTGTTGATCACCGGTGCGGCGGGCTTCCTGGGCTCACATCTGGTCGATCGTTTCCTTGTGGACGGCCACCAGGTGATCGGGATGGACAACTTCATCACGGGAAGTTCTGACAACATTGCCCACCTCCGGGATAACGCTGACTTCGAGTTCGTTCAGCACGACGTGACTAACGACATGTCGGTCGCAGGCCCGCTCGACGGTGTCCTCCATTTCGCGTCTCCCGCGAGCCCCGTGG